>OLQL01001178.1_pt1 | contig 23026 bp, 20 predicted proteins | sample 1672971 | NCBI WGS metagenome assembly OLQL01 (sample SAMEA3136742, study PRJEB25190) | human gut metagenome | biome: human gut; feature: human-associated habitat; material: faeces | place: Austria | collected 2013
CCGTTCAACGACAACATGCTCCGTCCATGTCCGATGCTGGAGAATCCGGAAAAGCTCCGCGCCATGGTAAAAGCAGCCGATGCCAAATCCACCGACTACGAAGCTCCGGAAAGTGTAGATACCCTCTGCGGCCGCTGCAAATCGTACGCGGAAAACTGGAAACCTCAGGCGGATTTCCTGTGGGAACAGTGCGGCAAAGGCAAAAGAGACAAATAAACGTGCAGCCAGGTCAGTAAATGATGAAAGAAAGGCGCATTGCAGAAATGCGGTGCGCCTTTCTTTCCGCATTCCAACCACCGTTTCCATTCGAAGAAGACGAAAAAAATCTACAAAATCATATTTCTGACCATGTCTGACGGACAGGCCATATGGTATGATAAAATGAGGGAAAGTTTGGAAGTAAACTCCCAAATCTACCTTAATGACGCGGCAGGTGCGTCAGATGGAGGAAAAAATGGGAAAAGATATCACAAAAATATTAGTAGAATGTATGCTGGACAAAATTCTGCAGGATTCCAGAAGTTCTCCCCGGCGGCTGGCAAGAAATCTGGTGGACATCGGCCTGAACTTCGCGAAAGGACGCTTCCAGAAACGATTTCTGTCTGATGCGCAGGAAATGCTGAAAAATCCGGAAAGCGCTTATTATGAACTTGTCTCTGACCAGATTGCCAACGTCGACCGCAAACACATGGTCACTTTCGGAATGAATCTGGGTTATAACGGCTGTACCGTCGGAGCAAAAAGAATCCGTGAGATAGAAGCCGAGCAAAACCTGAACATTCCCTGGTCCCTTTCTCTGCTTCTGGACAGGGAACGTCTTTTGATCAATCCCGACAGCTATTGCCGGATTATAGAACAAGGACGAAAAATAGGCATCTACGTCTATCTGTTTTTTCTTCATGACGAAAACGCGGATCTCTGTCTTCCGCTGATCGAAAACTATCCAAACTGCGCATTCGGGATTTTTCTGCAAACTGCTCCACTTCCCGATCCGCACTGTAGTCCTCCTGCGGCATCTCCACAATATCCATCAGACGGCCGGCTGAGATGCCAAGAGAAATCGCCGATGGCACAAGGCTGACCAGCGAATTGACGGAACCCGTCAGTGTACCGGACAGAGACAGAAACATGGTCATGGTTCCGTAAGAAATTGCCCCGCTCCAGACACGGTAAATTCCCCATCCGTAGCAGCTGTAAGATACAAGATAGCTGATTAACGTCATCAGAAGCGAGGTTGCAATCGACATTTTCTGGAAATCCAGGCGCATTTTGATGTATTCCTGCTGCAGATTTTTCAGGCGATCGACATAAAAGCGGATCATATCGAATGCCTTGATTGTCTGAATATTGGAAAATGCTTCCTGATTAAATCCGTAAAGTTTCGCACTCATCTGTGCGCTCCGCTGGTTATTGTTCGTCATCCGGCGCAGCAGCGGGCGGGACAGAAGCGCACTGAACGGGATGCCAAGCAATGCAAAAATGGCAAAGGTGGGATCATAATGTACCACAATCGCCAATGCACTGATAAATTTCACAGTATAGATCACAAGATTCGGCAGCCAGTTCAGGATACCACTGGAAATATTTGAAGCATCAGAACTCCACCGTGTTACCAGATCTCCGGTATGATACGCTGTCAGCGATTCCCAGTCCGTGACCAGAATCTTGGCAAAAATATCATTCTGGATTTCGCGGTCTACCTTCAGGTTAATCATCGTAGATGCATACGCAGATGCCTGCGAAATCAGGGTATTTCCAAAAGAAAAGCCGATCATCAGTGCGAAGGTCTGCAAAAGTTTTCCTGTCTGGTGCCCGGTGATAATATCAACCAGATCTTTCGATATCACACTGGACGCAAGAGAAACACCGGTTCCGAAAACACCAAGTGCGGTATAGAAAATCATGGCTTTCCAGTATCGTCTGGCATACTGTGCAATCCACAGAAATTCTTTCCACATCTTCTGAAGCATTTCCGCCTGGAGGCATTTTTTTATTTTTGTCCACAAGTTTCTCATTTTAAAGCCTCCTGCGCAAGTTCATCCTCCGTGATTCTGTGATGCATCACTTCTGCCGCTGTATCATTTTTCGTACAGCGCAGGAAGTAAACCGGCTTTTCATTTGCAATTTCTTCCGCAAAAGCAAGATTCTTTTTCATCAGCCCTGCCGTCCAGGGCGGCGAGATCATCCGCTGCATCACACGGAGTGTTTTCTGCTCTTTCGTCAGGGAAACGATTTTATCCTCCGGCGCTTTTTCCAGCAGCACAATCCCTCCCAGCTCTTTCTTTTCGACTGTGAAAATTTCTGATGTGCCGCACCACGGGATTCCGTATACTACAAACTGATCGCCCTCTTTTCCTATGAGGTTCAGATCTCCGTTCAGAAACGGCGTGTCAAACAGTTTTTTCCAAAGTGCCGTATGAGTCGATTTTCCCATTCCCGACGGACCGGAAAACAGCCATGCTTTTTCCAGATAAAGAAGAGATGCGGAATGCAGCACAAACATGCCTTTTTTCTGTGCCAGGAACAGAAATACCGGCCGGATCGCCAGAAAGAGGGAATCCTGCTCTTCTTCTGTCATAGGCAGACGGTAATAAATACAGGCGAAGCTTCCATCCGCTTTCATCCAGATTTCATCTGACGCTCCATAGAAAAACAGCGGATTGAAAATTGTTTTTGCCGGATTCTGAGCGACAGCTTCTGCTACGCTGCGTGAAAGTTTGTTGCTATAGCCTTCAATAAATGTTTCGAAGTTGTATTCAGGATTCAGATGTGGATCTAAATCTGCAATAGGCGCTTGCGGTATCTCTTTGCCGATTATCTTTTTCTGTGGAATAATGGTGCGGGGGGTAGATTCGAGATTAACGGTAGTACGTGAACTCTTATCCACCATTACATTATACAATAACTTGGTACCATCACCAATGACTTTATATAGAGTTTTACGTAACAAGTCAACAAACTTGTCCTCCAAAAACTCATAGAAGAACTGGCTGGGTACCTGTACGACCAGCGTCTTGTCCTCATATTTTAAAGGTATGATGGGGAGAAACCATGTTTTGTATGTCTGCTCCGGAACATTGTCTCTGATGATTTCAAGACAGCGGTTCCATAGCCCGACATGATTTAATTCACTCATAACGGCTTTGAATACATTTATTAATTAAGCAAAACTTCTACGCTTGCAAAATTCGCAATCTTATTTGAGAAAAACAAATGTGTTTTTTCTTGTTTTTCTGTTAAAAGTAATAAGCTCTTTACTTTCAATCACTTATCTATTTACATGTAAATAGCCCCTTTTGAGGGCTATTGCATTTTTATAAGTATCTGTATTATAATATAATATGCACTTAAATAACAGGATTTTAAACTTTCTGATGGATTGTGCAGAAGGGAATACTTTAGTTCCTACATGGACTTACCGCGGCTTTTTCTTTCAAACCTGTTTGCTCCTGTTATTTAGACTTATTCTATTTAATAAGTTTTTCCCTACTTATCTTTTTTGCCGAACAAGGAGAAATGAACGTACCTTTTGGGGTGCGATTTCAGGTCTTCAAGAAGGCTGGCTGCATTGGCTGTTGTGGCATTCAGATTGTTGTAGAGCGACGGATCATTTAATAATAAACCAATCGTATTGTCTTTCCTGCCTAACTGGTCTGTAATCATTTTTACATTAGCTAATGTAGAGTCTATGCTGGCAAACGCAGCGGCATAATCTATTTCTTTCAAGTTATTACTGACTGTGATGAAGTTATCCCCGATAGTATTCAGCTTTTGCGTGAGTTGGGGAATATCTTTACTCATGATAGCCTGTAATTGTTGGCTGGTCACTTCCATGTTCGCCATCGTGTTTTGTACGCTATGAAGCGTACCCGGGATTGCCGGATCTCCAAGTATCGTATTTAGTGAGGCAAGAATTGAGTCCAGCTTGGGAAGCATTTTCTCTACTTGTGGCATAACTGCGGCTACTTGGTCCATGACGCCATTGTTGACACTACCTTGTAAAGTATCGCCTGTCTGGTACTTTTCGCGCGGGTTATTTGCCAGCAATAGATTCATTTTGACACCTCCCATAAGTTCAGAGGTCAGTTCAGCAGTACTACCTTTCGGAATGCGCAATTCCGGATCTACATCGATTTCTGCTATGACTTTTCCGGATTGTGTGTAGTCGTAATAAAGATCGCGTACAATACCTACACGGAAGCCATCGGCAAAGACCGGACTTGATTTGGTTAATCCATTTATGTTATGGAACTTGACGTAGAAATAGTTGGTAGGCTTAAACAGGTGGATACCTTTCAGGTAATTAATACCGTATACTAATATGCAGAGGGCAACAATACCCGCTATTCCTATTCTAACCTCTTTCGTAAGATACTTCATCATGATGTTATAGTCTTATTATTTATTTCTTTTTCTTTTTGAACTCCTCGATAGCCGTTTGAACGTTTATCTTCTTACCATTCTTAAAAGCGATGATAAAAGCGTCCTTAAACTTTGGCGTTATTTCACGTTTGGTACGTACTACCTTGTTATAGTCTGTTGATGAACCGTATGTATATTTATAAAGTCCACCTTCCTGGAAATGTTCCACACCTTTCAAACCTTTCAGTCTTTTATCATTGGCTGCGATAGGACGTGAAGAGGTGAGTATTTGTATTTTAAACACTGGACTGCCGGAATCGGTTTGCGATTCGGTAACTTTTCCTGCATTTTGTTTTGTTCTGGTAGTATTGGGAGAGGCTGCCGCTGGTTTTTGGGGGATTTCGGGAGATTCCTCAGTCTTTTCGTTGGTAGTATCTGATTCCTCTACATTGCCGGCATCTGTTTCTTCCGGTAATATGGTACGGCTACTTCCTGTCATACGTATTTCATGTTCACGTTTATAGGACAGGAAAGCGCGGAAGATTCCGTTTGCCAATGTAGTACTTCCGGTTTCCGAGTTTAGATAACGTTCCTCTTCCGGGTTGGATATAAAACCGAGTTCTACCAGGATACTGGGCATGGCACTGGCTTTGAGTACCAGGAAACCGGCCTGGTGCACACCACGGTCTGCACGTTTACAGGTATGGCGGAACTCCTTTTGTACCAGTGAAGCCAGATGCACACTTTGAGACATGTATTTGTCTTGCATGAATTCAAAGATGATGTACGATTCTGCAGAATTCGGATTAAATCCTGCATAGCGTGTTTTGTAATCACTTTCGTATAAAATCACGGAGTTCTCCCGCTTGGCTACTTCCAAATTAGCGTCCGACTTAGCTAAACCGAGTGTCCATGTAGAGGCGCCTTTGGCTGTTTTACTACCTGCCACAGAATTGGTATGAATGGAAATGAACAGGTCGGCTTTAGCGTTATTGGCAATATCCGCACGTCGGCCAAGAGGGATAAATACATCCCGTTCGCGAGTATATACCACTTTTACGTCCGGACAGTTCCTCTTTATTTGTTTTCCCAATTTGAGGGCAACATTTAGATTGATGGTCTTTTCTTTGGAGAATTTGCCTAAAGCGCCAGGATCATGCCCGCCGTGTCCGGCGTCAATAACGACAACGAAATCTTTCGCTTCGATGCTGGTGGTACAAAAAGGAGAGATGAACAGCCCGAAGCAAATACTTATATATAATATGTATCGTTTATAGAGTTCCATACTAAAAGCCGTTGCAAATGTAGTGGAAATTTATAGAAAACTGATGCTTTGTGTGAAGTTTTGTCACTTTTCTCCCGGATTTGTGATAGATTTCTTTAAAAGGGACTAACTTTGCACCCGCAAATTAAATAGAAAAAGGTATGTTAGTTCGTTTTCTTAAGAACTGGACGTTGCCAATGGCAATGCTTTCAGGTACTTTGGGGTACTTCATCCTTGCGAATGTCCCTTTCTTGGCGCCTACCAAACCATATATCAGTGATTTGATTGCGTACATAACCCCTCTGCTGATATTTGCCCAGCTATTACTGACCTTTTGTAAGGTGGAGAATCTGAATGAATTGAAACCAAAAGCATGGCATGGCTGGTTGCTGTTAATTCAGACGTTGTCTTGCCTGGCACTTGCTGCTTTGCTGGTATGTTGTCCGATGCCGGAAGTTTACAGGGAAGTGTTTGAAGGAGCTATGGTTTGTCTTATTTGTCCAACGGCTACAGCGGCGGCTGTTATTACCGGAAAATTGGGAGGCAGTGCGTCTACATTGACTACCTATACTTTATTATCTAATTTGTTGGCAGCAGTGGCAGTCCCATTAGTCTTTCCATTGGTGGAACCTCATGCTGATATGACTTTCTTTGCAGCCTTTTTGAAGATTCTTAGTAAAGTCTTTCCTTTATTGCTTTTCCCTTTTCTTCTGGCATGGTTCCTACGGCTATTTATGCCGCGTGTACATCATTTCTTGTTAGGTTTCCATGATCTTGCTTTTTATCTATGGGGTGTGGCGCTTGCCATCGTATCCGGACAGACAGTCCGTTCATTGGTAAATAGTGATGCGCCGGTTTCTGTTGAAATTCTGATAGCTCTTGCAGGATTGATTACTTGTTGTCTGCAATTCTTTTTGGGTAAAAGGATTGGTGGGCATTATAATGATCGGATCAGTGGAGGACAGGCTTTGGGGCAGAAGAATACCGTTCTTGCCATTTGGATGGCTTATACTTATTTAAATCCTTTATCTTCTGTAGGGCCGGGATCTTATGTTCTGTGGCAAAATTTGATTAATAGTTGGCAACTATGGAAGAAAAGAAAGAAACAATCTGTGCCTTAAAAACGTTTAGCATTCTCAAGGGGGGATTGCCTTGGATATCCCCCTACCGTTTCAGATAATATACCTTTAATCGGTAGGGGGTTGTCCTTATCAAGCAATCTTGAGGTTGTAGTGCAATTTTAACCTCGCTCTCTATGTTGATGCGTTGTGCTGTTGCGATATCTTAAGTGCTTTTTATTAGATATCGCAGGGCAGAAAATCTTTGTGTTTGCTCCTTTTTAAAGAAAAGTAGGAATATATAAGATCGATGTTACTGATCAAATGACGTTCCCTTTTTTTTACTTGTATTAAGATAGTATAAATCTTAATATTCAATAACTTGATTAATGCTACAAAGTTCTTTCTTAATTCGACCAAAACCAAAAAAGATGAGTGAAAAAGGAGTACGGATATTTGCGAAAATGTTCAATTGTTGATATGTTGACAAACTTTAACTCTAGAGAGCTTGTTGAAAGAATGGATAGAATGTGCATTTGCCCGGATTAAATGTATTTTTGTAGAAATTTACTAGAAAAAATTGTAATGGAAGAAAGTAGACTTCTTTTTGAAATATCGGAAGATATTGTAGCTAAGGAAAATGTTTCGGCAGATGATTTGCAGGATTATTTGGAGAATCCTTATCATGTAAAGGGAACTATCTTTGTGGTATGTATGAAAGGAAGTATAGAAGTTACATTAAATTATGGAAGATATATTGTTCGTGAGAATGATTACATCACTTTGCTGGATAACTCTTTTCTACAGATTCATAACGTTTCACCAGATCTTCGCTTTTCATATGCTGGCTTTTCTCCGAAGATCATGCATGAGGTGGAGTTTTTTAAAAAAGCATTTGATTATTTGTTTATTATCTTTGAGGAGCCTGTTAAGCATATATCTGAGAATTTGGAACTTTATATGCTACGTTCCATATCGTTATGGAAAATGATACGCGAAGTTCCGGAAATCTATAATAATAAAGAAGTGTTGAGAAGTATGTTGGGCACTTGCATTCATACGAGTATTGCAATGTATTATCAGGATAATTTGGAAGAAAGATGGGCTAAATCCCCAAAAAATGTTAGAATGAGCCGGCAATTTCTTAAATTGGTTGCGATACATTATAGGACAGAACGAGGAATATCATTCTATGCAAAAGAATTAGGGACTTCGAAGGAGAATTTGTGCCGTAATATTAAGAGTTGTACCAATATGACTGCTTTGGATGTGATAGACTACCTTATTATTATAGATGCAAAAACGCAACTGAAATCTACCAGTACTAGCATAAAAGAGATAGGTATATCATTAGGTTTTGATAATCTGGCTACTTTTTGCCGTTTCTTCCGCAGGCATACAGGAGTTTCTCCATTGAAGTACAGAGATAAATGACCCTTTTCTCTTTTAACGTAATAATAATTCCTCCTCGTTGTAGCGTGGACGATCTTTTACTTCAATGTAGATCTTTCCGATGTACTCACCCACAATTCCCAGGGATACGAGTATAGTACCACCTACTAACCAAAGAGAAATCATCAGGGATGACCAGCCGGGTACTGTATTGTGAAGAAAGTATGCACGTAGGGTCCAGATAGTGACGCAGAGAGCTATCAGAAGGAAAATGCAGCCCAACCAGAATATCATGCGTACAGGCTTGACTGAAAAAGACGTGATTCCGTCAATAGCAAAATTCAACATCTTCTTAAAAGGATATTTCGACTCTCCGGCGAAACGTTTGTCGCGATTATAATAAACGCAGGCGGTTTGATAACCAATGAGAGGCACTAATCCACGCAGATAAAGGTTACGTTCGCGGAAGCGACAGAGTTGCTGGATGGCACGGCTACTCATTAACCGATAATCTGCATGATTATAAACTGATTTTGCCCCCATCGTTTTCATCAGTCGATAGAAGGCGAGGGCGGTGGTGCGTTTGAAAAAAGTGTCAGTCTTGCGTTCACGTCGAACACCATAAACAATATCATTGCCTTCCATATAGCGTTCTATCATCTCAGGGATGACATTGACGTCATCCTGCAAGTCGGCATCAATGGAAATAGCTGCGTCGCAACGTTCCTTTACAGTATTCAGTCCGGCCATAAGTGCGTTTTGATGGCCCACATTTCCAGCCAGATTCAGCCCGCAGGCATACGACGTATTTTTATAAAATTCCTTGATGATTTTCCAGGTATGGTCTGTACTACCATCGTTTACATATAGTATATAACTTTTGGAAGATATGCGTTCTTCAGTTATCAGCCGATCGAGCAATTGGCTGAGCCGTTTATGTGTTTCGTGTAAAACAGATTCTTCCTTATAACAAGGTACTACGATAGCAAGTACTGGAGCTTCTTTCATAATCAATAGTTCTTTTTGCAATATTCGTAAGAAATCGGGAGAAAAACAAATTATCTTCCTTTGTATTTGAAAACGAATCTAACCAGCAAGAAGTTTACCGGAATGCCGATGGCGAATACCGGTATGGGTGCAAATGGTTTGGATATTCCAAACCAGAGAAATAGATTCAGCAAACTCATATGTAGAAGGTAATTGATCAGATGTGCTCCACCAAACCCAAAAGCCTTTTTCCAGGACGGCTTTTTTCTGAAAGTGAAAAAGGCTGTAAGGTAAAAATTGGCGATGAAACTGAGTACGTAACCTATGCTGTAGGCTATGTTGACATTGATGACCTGCTGGAGTATAATATATATTCCATAGTGCAGGGTGGTAGCAAAGATGCCTACCATAATGAAACGGACAAATGCAGGTAGTTGTTTCAGTCTCTTCATGTTCATAGAATTGAGATGGCAAAGTTAGGGATTGTTGCAGAATAATTTGTACTTTTGCGCACAGAAATCATTAAAAACAGAAATATATGTCAGATGATAGGAAGAAAGCATTCTGGTTTATAGCACTGCTCAGTGTGCTTGTGATACTCCCTTTTCTAGGAGAAACTATTTTTTATTCCAAAGGAGAACCACGCGAGGCTATCGTTGCATTTTCTATGCTGGAGAGTGGAAATTGGATACTTCCGGTAAATTATGGAACTGATATAGCTTATAAACCTCCTTTCTTTTATTGGTCAATTGCCACTGTGTCGTCGCTTCTGGGTGGAGTGACGGAATATTCGTCCCGTCTGCCGTCTGCTCTTGCATTTCTGGCTATGCAGCTGGTGTTTTTTTCTTTTATAGCAAAGCGTAAGGGTGTGAAGACGGCTTTTCTTGCTTCTATCCTTCTTCTCTCATCTTTTGAAGTACACCGGGCAGCGGTAGCTTGCCGTGTCGATATGGTGCAGGTATCACTTATTGTCATCTCATTATGTCTGTTGTTCCGCTGGGATGAGAAAGAATGTCGCGGAATTCCATGGCTGGCTATTTTATTGATGGGCTGCGCCACGTTGACCAAGGGGCCGGTAGGTTCCATTTTCCCTTGTGTCAGTATCGGTCTCTACCAATTATTACGCAGACGTCCTTTCTGGAAAACATTTTTCCGGTTATTTGTGATAGGAATACTTTCCCTGATTCCATATGCTGCTTGGATTAGTGCGGCTTATGTACAGGGAGGCCAATCTTTTATAGATTTAATGCTGGAAGAAAATACAGGCCGTTTCATGGGTAAGATGTCTTATGATTCGCATGAAAATCCGCTATGGTATAATTTCCTGACCATTATTTGGGGATGGATACCTTGGACTTTAGTACTGTTGATTTCTCTCTTTGGTTTGAAATGGAAAAATATAAGCTTATTGCCTGAAGGTTCATCTTTCGGTGAACGTATAAAGAAAGCCTGGAATAAATTCCGTTCACAATCGCCTCTGCAATTATTCACATGGGTAGTTATACTCTTTATTTTTGTGTTCTATTGTATTCCTAAGAGTAAAAGAAGTGTTTATCTGCTTCCTATCTATCCCTTTATGGCGGTGTTGATAGCCGAGTATCTGCTGGCTTTGGTACAGCGGGGAGCGAAAGTCTTTAAAATTTCGGCTTATATCTTTGCTTCGCTGGCTTTGTTGCTCACGATAACGTTTGCTGTGGTGCGTCTCGGACTGATTCCTGATAGTGTTTGGGGAACGGGAAAGCATGCCATGGAAAACGTAGGATTCATGAATGCATTGGAGAATGTGGATTTGTCATTCTCTAAATGGTTGCTTGTGGCTTTGCCGCCAATTGCAGGTGTCTGTATGTTGATTGCATTGGCAAAAAAGGCGGATCCTCGTTCATTATTATATGGTATAGCCGGTTGTATCTTGTGCCTGTTTGTTTCCTTAGACGGTGTTTATCAACCTACGGTACTGTCTACGAAATCAGACAAGCGTCTGGCAGAAGAAGTAAATACTTATGTGCAGGACGGGGTCATGTATTCGTACACTACACGGCTGATTCGTTTTTATTGCACTAATTACTATCTGAATGATCGGATGAGGAATTTTACTCCCGGTCTTTCCGGAACGGGATATGTGATGCTTTCCGAACGAACCAAAGAGGACTTTCTGAAAGAGTATTCAGATAAATATCAGTTGGAGGAAATCTATCTTACTCCTTATCGCAGCTGTGATTTACGCGATAAGGTATTGATTTATAAATTCAGTGAAAAATGAATCCGATAGAATTGATTGATGCATATTATCCGGAAGATAATGAGCGGAAGCATATCTTATTGGTGCATAGCCGTCTGGTAGCTGAGAAGGCTCTCTGCATTGCAGACGGTCATCCGGAACTTAACTTGGATAAAGACTTTTTATATGAAGCGGGTATGCTTCATGATATTGGCATTTTTCTGACTGATGCTCCGGGTATCTTCTGTTTTGGTAATCAGCCTTATATCTGTCACGGTTATCTGGGAGCTGATTTGATGCGCCGGGAAGGGTATCCCCGTCATGCATTGGTATGTGAAAGACATACAGGCGCAGGACTCTCTCTGAACGATATTGTTGCACAAAACTTGCCTGTACCTCATCGGGATATGCTTCCGGTGAGTATGGAAGAGCAAGTAATTTGCTTTGCCGATAAGTTTTATTCCAAAACCCATCTGGAACGGGAAAAAACGGTAGAGAAGGCTCGGAAAAGTATCTCTAATTTCGGTAATGTAGGCTTGGAACGTTTTGACCATTGGTGCGAACAGTTCTTGTAGCATTCTAAATTTCTTTAAAAAGGGAGATTATCCGTATAATTTACGTACTTTTGCCCCTTCAAGCGGAAACTATTAGTTGATTACGCCATTGAAAGCAAATACATTCATATCATTCATACTACTACTAGTCTTACTCCTGATCCCTGACGAGGCCTTTTCGCAACGTCGGCGTGGAAGGACTGTTCCTACAGGAATCGAACGGACTGACACCTTTAATATAGGAGGTGTGCAAGAGGGAGATACCCTGTTGAGAGGAGATACGCTGCAAAACGATACGATTCAGTTGCAGCCTGCCAAGAAGAAGCAACCGCTGGATGCTCCGGTTATTTATGAAGCTAATGACTCCATTGTGTTTACACAAGGTGGTGTGGCCAACTTGTATGGCGACGGCAAAGTGAATTACCAAAATATAGAACTGGCCGCTGAAGTGATAACCATGAATATGGACAGTAGTACGGTCTTTGCTCATGGTGTGGAAGATTCGTTAAAGGTGATAAAGGGAAGACCCGTCTTCAAAGATGGAGATACACCTTATGAAACAAATACGATACGGTATAATTTTAAAAGTAAGAAAGGGCTTATTAGTAATGTAGTCAGCCAGCAGGGTGAGGGATATGTTACCGGTAATAATGCCAAGAAGGGTATGAATGATGAGTTGTACATGAAAAGCGGTCGTTATACCACTTGCGATAATCATGATCATCCACACTTCTATATGCAGATGACTTATGCCAAGGTGCGTCCCAAGAAAAATGTTGTGACGGGACCTGCATATCTGGTAATTGAAGATGTTCCGTTGCCTCTTGCTGTTCCCTTTTTCTTCTTTCCTTTCTCCAGCAGCTATTCGTCCGGTTTCATAATGCCGAGCTATATGGATGACTCTGCTCGTGGTTTTGGTCTGACGGATGGTGGTTACTACTTTGCCATTAGCGATAAGATGGACTTAAAGTTAAGGGGGGATATTTTCACGAAAGGTTCATGGGCGCTGAATGCAGAAACTAATTACAATGTCCGTTATAAATTCTCAGGTCTGTTTCAGGCCAGTTATCAGGTGACCAAGACGGGTGACAAGGGTTTGGAAGACTATATGGTGGCAAAAGATTTTAAAGTTGTATGGTCGCACCGCCAGGATCCGAAGGCTAATCCTAACTCTTCATTCTCGGCCAGTGTGAACTTCTCTTCCAGTAGTTACGAGCGCACCAATATCGGTAATATGTATAACTCGCAGGCTATGACACAAAATACTAAAACATCCAGTGTCAGCTATTCGCGTAACTTCCCCGATCAGAAACTTTCTATAGCAGCTACCGGTAACATTGCACAGAATATGAAAGACTCATCTATTGCCGTGACTTTACCGGACCTGAACATTACCCTGAGCACCATTTTCCCTTTTAAACGGAAGAATGCAGTAGGAAATGAGAAGTGGTATGAGAAGATCTCTGTTCGTTATAGCGGACGCCTTTCTAACAGTATTACTACAAAAGATAACCTTCTGTTCAAGTCTAATCTGATCAAGGACTGGAAGAATGGTATGAAACATGAGATACCTGTCAGTGCAACATTTACGTTATTCAAATACTTTAATGTAACCCCGTCTGTTAGCTATACGGAGCGTTGGTACACCCGTAAGGTGATGAAGGACTGGGATCCGAATTCAGGTACCAGTGGGCAGGTTGTGAATACTGATACAGTCTACGGTTTCCACCGGGTATATAATTATAGTGCGAGCCTAGGTGTCAATACAAAGATTTATGGTATGTATAAGCCTTTGTTCATGAAGAAGAAAGAGATACAGATTCGTCATGTCATCACTCCTTCTATCAGCATCAGTGCATCGCCGGACTTTGGTTCTTCCCGTTATGGCTATTATGATACTTATCTTAAGCCCAATGCAGACGGAACACAGGATACCGTTGTTTACTCTCCATATGCTGATCAAATGTTTGGTGTGCCGGGACAAGGTAGGTCGGGAAATATTTCATTCCAGATTTCCAATAACCTGGAAATGAAATATAGGGATAAGAACGACTCTATACGTAAGGTGAGTTTGATTGATGAATTGGGTGCCAGCATCTCATACAACACGGCTGCTCAGGTACGCCCATGGAGTAATCTTACCCTGAATCTGCGTTTGAAATTGAGCAAGAGCTATACCTTTAGTATGAGTTCAGTCTTTGCTACCTATGCTTACGACTTTGATAAGAATGGTAATGTAATAACAAGTAATCGTACGGAATGGTCTTATGGGCGTTTCGGGCGTTTCCAGGGATACGGAACTTCTTTCAGTTACACGCTTAATAATGACACGTGGAAGAAATGGAAAGCATTCTTTACCGGAGAAAAAGCGGATGATGATGGTAAGGGAAATGGGCAAACTGATACGGATAGTGAAGGTGATGAGACTGATGATTCTGAGTCAGGTGCTCCTACAAAACGAAAGAAAGAAAAAGCTGCTGTAGATAGTGATGGGTATCAGGAGTTTAAGATGCCTTGGTCCATAAATCTGAGTACAGGTTTTAATATCACGGAAGATAATACAAAGCCTATCAATAGAGAGAGTATGCGCTATCCGTATAAATTTAGCCTGAATGCCCTCAATATCAATGGTAATATAAAAATCTCAAATAAATGGGCTGTCAGTTTCAACTCCGGTTATGACTTTAATGTTAAGAAGATTGTGCAAACCTCTTTCAATATAACGCGTGACCTGCACTGTTTCAGTATGTCTGCAAGCCTTTCTCCTTTTGGCACATGGAAGTATTATAGTTTTGTGATTCGCGCGAATGCGAGCATTCTACAAGACTTGAAATATGACAAAAAGAGTCAGACTCAGACGAATATCAAGTGGTACTAAGAGAATTTAAGATCCTTTCTTACCATGCAATTTCCTGTTCCCCATGTTCCTTTAAGTAAGCGTTTGCTCTGCTGAAATGTTTGTTTCCAAAGAAACCATTGTAAGCTGATAGAGGGGAGGGGTGTGCAGATGTCAGTACCAAGTGCTTGCTACGATCAATAAATGCGCCTTTACGTTGTGCATATGATCCCCAGAGAATAAAAACAAGGTGTTCCCGTTGTTCGGCAAGAGCACGTATGGCTGCATCAGTAAATGTTTCCCAGCCGCGATTTTGGTGAGAACCTGCCTGATGGGCACGAACGGTCAGTGTGGCATTCAAGAGCAGAACTCCCTGCTCGGCCCAGCGGGTCAGATTGCCTGTGTTGGGCGCATCGGTGCCAATATCATCCTTAATTTCTTTGAATATATTAATCAGCGAAGGGGGGAAACGAACCCCGTCATTGACGGAAAAACATAACCCGTGAGCCTGTCCGGGACCATGGTAAGGATCCTGACCGATAATGACTACTTTCACTTTGTCGAATGGGCAAAGATTGAAAGCATTGAATATCAACTTTCCCGGAGGATATATCGGATACTGGCTATATTCTTCCCGTACAAAATTAGTTAGTGTGCGGAAATAGTCTTTTTCGAATTCCGGTTCCAAACGTGCTTTCCAACTTTCTTCTATTTGAACATTCATAATTTTGTATGTTAAAAGTTTCGGACGCTAAGATACTATTTTTATCCGGTTCCGATGGCAGGACATTGGCTTTATTTCTTAGAGTGGGTGATAAACAAAGAGGCAGAAATCAAAAAATCTCTGCCTCTTCCTGTTATTGAGAAAATGTTAAATCAGATATATATTATGCTCTTTACATTCCTGACGCATATCTTCTGGCCAGATACTGGCTTGAATTTCACCGATATGTGCTTTGCGGAGATAGAACATACAAAGGCGTGATTGCCCTATACCGCCACCTATAGACAGAGGTAATGTATCACTCATCAAACGCTTGTGGAAGTAAAGTTCCAGGCGTTTCTCTTCTCCTTCCTGTTTTAACTGGCGTTGTAAAGCTTCCTTGTCTACACGGATACCCATGGATGAGAGCTCAATACTGCGTTGGAGTACATCATCCCATAGCAAAAGGTCACCATTCAGTCCGGGGAGGCCATTCAGACCTTCTGAAGTATAGTCATCGTAGTCCGGGGCACGTCCGTCGTGCTTCTCTCCGTCACTTAACTTACAACCGATACCGATAATGAATACTGCACCATACTTTTTGGTAATAGCATGTTCGCGACATTTGGGTTCCAGGTCCGGATAGAGTTGGCGCAATTCTTCAGCGTGAATGAAGTGCAGCTTTTGAGGCAGGCAAGGCTTGATTTCCGGATACATCTCATACACCATATATTCTGTGCGGATCATGGCGGCATAAATGCGGGTTACTATTTCTTTTAGGAAATCCACATTCCGGTTTTCAGCAGTAATAACACGTTCCCAGTCCCATTGGTCTACATAGAGTGAATGTAAGTTTCCCAGTTCTTCATCTGAGCGTATGGCATTCATATCCGTATAGATGCCATATCCGGGTTCAATATTATAATCTGCCAATGTCAGTCGTTTCCATTTGGCAAGTGAATGTACAACTTCAGCTTGTGCGTCTCCCAGATCTTTGATAGGGAATGATACGGCACGTTCCACTCCGTTCAAGTCATCATTGATACCCATTCCTTTTAATACAAAAAGCGGGGCGGTGACGCGACGCAAACGTAATTCCGATGAAAGGTTCAACTGAAAGAACTCTTTAATCTGTTTGATTCCTAATTCTGTTTGTTTTAAGTCCAATAAGGGTTTGTACCCTTCTGGTTTTATTAGATAACTCATAAGTGTATACTATGTTTTTGTTCGGCAAATATAGGTATAATATTTATATTTGCATCGGTTTTGAACGAATTTGTTGTCAAATTGTTCCTTATTAACTACCTGTTGCTCTCAAAATAACATTCTTATTTTGAAGTCTTTGCAGTAAAAAAAGATAAATCATTAGGAATATGCCCGGATTTTTTATACTTTTGTCCCCGCATTTGAGGCCTGGTAGCTTAGTGAATAGAGCGTCAGATTCCGGTTCTGAAGGTCGTGGGTTTGAGTCCCACCCGGGTCACTATATAAGAAAAAAGAGGGGATACTATTTAAAGTATCCCCTCTTTCTTATATAGTATGTTAATCTTCTATTTTTATCATTTCCAATGGTAGTATTGAGTATGTTACTCTCAGTGTCTTTATTTCCGAATCAGTGGCATAAATGAATATGCACCTATTGACAGTCGGAATCTGTATTTTTCTTATCTTTTCTTTCCACTTATATTGTACATAAGTGGTAGGGAGGTGGCTTATGATGCCTTTGTTATCCAAGTCTTCCCTTATTTTTTTTTCTTTCCAAGGTGATGTTAGTACGATGTACCAGTTCCGTGTTTCGTTGAGATATTTTTTTATGTCTTGAAGTTTCATGGTTAGTAAGCTTGCTTAACTACGAAATCGAAGGTTGTGAAGAATTGGGGTTTGTTGGCGATAGCTATGGGAAGAATAATACTGACTGCTATCTTATTACCTTTTCGGATATCTTTTGGGTTATATATCTTTTTGTTTTTTGTACCTTCCATCAAGATGCTTGCTGTACAGGTTTCACTAATTTCACTATTACCGTTTATTATTTCTTTTGAAGGGGAAGATTCTGATTCCGGGTAAAGCAATAGCCCTGAGGCGCGTCCGTTGATGATGAATTGCGCATTTTCCCAATTGACTTGCGCAGCATCAGATGAATTATTCCGGATAATTATTTTCCAAAAACTTTCATTAGGAATGAACTCATAGGTGAGATTTCCGTTTATACATTCCAGTTTTCCTTGTTGGTTTTCATGCCATTTGAAGCTTATGCAACAGTTTTTGTCTACATATTGGGCTTGCATAGTGGCTGGTAAAGTCCAAAAAAGCAAAAGTAGGAAGCTTTGCTGCTTTTTATATTTGCGATAGTCGTTGTATATCCATAATAAAATTATCAAAATACAGATAGGAATGGCTATAAGTATAAGGATTAATAACGTCATAGCTGTTAATTGTTTATATGATTTTGTGACAAAAGTATCAAAATATATCTGATTAAACAAATAAATTATGAATAAAATGAAGTGTATGAACAGATAAAATTTTATTTTTCATTCTTTAGGTCTAAATTATAAATCGTACCTTCATTAAAATGGAAAAGCCCAATATATACATAGGTGAAATTATAAAAAATGTCATGGCTGAAAAGCAAGTGACAAAGGCGGAACTTGCAAGAAGACTGCAAGTTAAGCCTCAAAGTGTTGATTATATGTTGACACGAAAAAGCATTGATACAGATACTCTCTATAACGTATCAAAGGCTTTGGATTATGATTTTGCTCTGTTATATTCTATTAGTAAGGAACAGATAAATTGTGATAAAAAAGACGAAGCTTACAAAGTGCCGACTGCTAAGGTTCTGATAGAGTTGGAATTAAAGCCGGAGGAAATCATAAAATTAAACTTGAAGAAAAAAATAGCGGAGCTACTGAAATGATTTTCTTCTTTTCCAAAAATATCAAAGTGTCCGGTTTATTTGTCCGAATGCTTCATGTAATTTCTCCCAATTATCACAAAATGCCTGCATGGACGGGAATAGTACATTTGCTCCCGCATCTAATAATACTTGTCCATTGATAGGACCTGTGTTGACGGCTATAGTGAATATACCTGCGGCTACACCAGCTTGTACGCCCATAGGTGCATTTTCCACCACGATAGCTTCATTGGGTTTTACTCCCCCTTTCTGCAGAGCCATCAGATAGGGTTCCGGATGGGGCTTACCATATTTTACATCAAAGGCGGTTACCATCAATTCTCGGTGAAACATACCGGGGAAGTTGTGTGACAGCCGGTCTAACAATGAATGTTGCCCGGAGCCGGTAACTACCATAGGGACCAGTCCGTCTGCTTTTATTTTTTGCAGTACTTCCCATGCGCCGGGCATACGTTCCGGTTCAGGATTACTATTGAACTCAGCACTCTTTTCTGCATATATACTCTTTATCATTTCAGGGGTGGCATCTTTACCGTATTGCCGCTGATAAACGATATTTATGGTAGCAGCTCCGGTTCTCCCCTCATGCAGATAAGCTTCTTCACGGCTCAGATGGAGGTCATGGCGTTCCATAACCTTGTGCCAGGCATCGGCATGGTAAGGCATAGAGTTGAACAATACACCGTCCATATCAAAAAGGACAGATTTCAATTGAATTTGTGAGTGCCCGCTGGATTGAAGATAACGGGCGATAGCTTCTTGAAACATAATACCTATTGTTTTATAGCTGCAAAGATACAATAAAAAAACGAGGTGTGAATGAGTTTAATCATTCACACCTCGTCTATCTGTGTTTAACTTACTCCTCTTTAGAGTCTTGCCTGGATAGCTTTTGACTCTTCTTCGTATCCCGGCTTATTCAGCAGAGCAAACATATTCTTCTTGTATGCTTCTACACCTGGTTGGTTAAATGGATTAACGCCCAGCAGATAACCGCTGATACCACAACCGATTTCAAAGAAATAAAGCAACTGACCGATGTTATATTCGTCCAGTTTTTCGATAATGATACGCATATTAGGCACACCACCGTCTACGTGAGCCAATTGAGTACCCAGTTCGGCCATCTTGTTTACTTCGTCCACACGCTTACCTGCCAGGAAGTTCAGGCCGTCCAGGTTTGCTTCATCAGAAGGCACTTCCAGTTTGTGGTCTACTTTCTCTACAGAGATTACAGTTTCAAAGATAGTGCGTTCGCCTTCCTGAATCCATTGTCCCATGGAGTGCAGGTCAGTAGAGAAGTCTACAGCAGCCGGGAAAATACCTTTATTTTCCTTACCTTCCGATTCTCCGTAAAGTTGTTTCCACCATTCGCTTACATAGTGCAGTTTCGGGCAGAAGTTCACAAGAATTTCAATCTTCTTGCCATTCTTGTACAACTCGTTACGAGTAGCGGCATATTGTGCAGCCAAGTTCTCTGCAAACGGAACATTTACTCCGCAAGCCTTTTCCATATCCGCAGCACCGGCAACTAATTTTTCGATGTCGAAGCCAGCTATTGCAATCGGCAATAAACCTACCGGAGTCAGTACGGAGAAACGTCCTCCTACGTTATCGGGGATAATGAATGATTTGTAACCTTCTTTATCGGCTGTAATGCGGGCAGCGCCTTTCTTTGCATCCGTGATGGCAACGATTACTTTCTTAGCCATATCCTTACCGCGTTGGTTTTCGCATTGCTTTTTCAGCAGGCGGAAAGCAAGAGCAGTTTCGGTAGTAGTTCCTGATTTGGAGATATTGATGACACCGAATTTCTTGTCTTTCAGGAATTCGGTCAGTTCATACAAATAATCTTCGCTGATATTGTGTCCTGCATAGATCATGACAGGCGCAGTTTTCTTTTCCTGTAACCAGGTGAAACTGTTTGATAAAGCCTCGATAACTGCACGTGCGCCGAGGTAGCTTCCACCGATACCGGCAACGATTACTACATCGCAATTGTCGCGCATAACCTGTGCAGTAGCTTTCAGGTCGGCCAGATGCTCTTGACTGATAGATGAAGGGAGGTGCAACCAGCCCAGGAAGTCATTTCCTTTTCCGGTACCGTTTTCCAATGCTTCCTGCGCAGCCTTTACCTGAGCTTCGTAAGCAGCAACAGATGCTTTGGAGATAAATCCAAAAGTCTTTTCGATGTTCAAACTAATCATAATATTCTAGGTTTTAAAAGCCTCTCCTCTCATCCCTTTCCCATGGAAAAGGGGGAACTGAGTTGCTTTTGATTTAAAAGATGTTTATTGTATGTTGTTTATTATACTTCTATCTGAGCGAGTCAGTCAGCAACTTGATTTCTATCATGGGTGAAATGCGTTCGTACAAGATGTTATAGACAGCATCCAGTATCGGCATATTGACATGGTGATGTTTGTTGATTTCCTTGATACACTTTGTTCCGTAGTATCCTTCGGCAATCATCTCCATTTCTATCTGCGCACTTTTCACAGAGTATCCCTTACCGATCATTGTACCAAATGTACGGTTACGGCTGAAATTAGAATACCCTGTCACCAGCAAGTCACCTAAATAAACAGAATCATTCACGTTTCTGTTCAACGGATGTACAGTTTGCAGGAAACGATTCATTTCCTGTACGGCATTGGATATCAATACCGCCTGAAAGTTATCACCATATTTCAGACCACTGCAAATACCGGCGGCAATGGCGTACACATTTTTCAGTACAGAGCTGTATTCTATACCGGCTACGTCATTGCTGACAGATGTTTTAATGAATGAACTGGCCAGACGGCGGGCGATGGTACATGCTTTGTCTGTGTCCGGGCAAGCAATGGTGAGATAAGAGAGACGTTCCAGGGCTACTTCTTCCGCATGGCAGGGACCTGCCAATACAGCAATATTTTCAGGTGGAACGCCATATTCTTTTGTGAAGTACTCCGATACGATCAGATTGTCATCGGGTACGATTCCTTTAATAGCAGTGATGATGAATTTATCCCGTATCCGCGTTTTCAGTTTCTTTAAGTGAGCTTTGAGATAAGGGGAAGGGGTGACAAATATCAGCGTATCAGACTCTTTCACTACATCGTTGATGTTAGAGGAAAAATTGATACGCTTCATGTCAAATTTGACGCCCGTCAGGTAGGCAGGATTATGGCCCAGTCGTTTAAAATCAGTAATACGATCATCTCGTCGCATATACCAGTTAATCGACTCAGCCTGAGCAAGTACCATTTTTGCAATGGCTGTGGCCCAGCTTCCTCCGCCCATTATGGCTATCTTTCCGGGTAGTTTCATATCGAAATTAATAATTAATAATTAAAAATTAAAAGGGGAAAGGAAACTCCTTTCCCTCATTCGATCTTTAATCTTCTTCTTTAATTTTTAATTCTTTAATTCTTAATTTTCTCAATCCAGCCTTCTACGTCGTTTACCGACGGGTTGGTCAGTTCCAGTTTGTATTTCTTGTTAATACCGCAAATGTCCTGGTGCAGTTTTTGCGGATTCACATCTTTCATATCTTCTATTGTATTGTAGCCGGCTTTCTGAATAACGGGTACCCAGTCTTCGGCAATGCCCAGTTCCATATATTTGGCGGGAGCATCTTTCGGAGTGATCTTTTCGGGGCGCATTTGCGGGAAGAACAATACTTCCTGAATATACGACTTACCTGTCATCAGCATAGTAAGACGGTCGATACCAATACCGATACCAGATGTAGGAGGCATACCGAACTGCAGAGCACGCAAGAAGTCTTGGTCGATGAACATTGCTTCATCGTCACCCTTTTCGCTCAGGCGTAACTGATCTTTGAAACGCTCTTCCTGATCGATGGGATCATTCAACTCACTGTACGCATTGGCAAGTTCTTTACCATTCACCATCAATTCAAAACGTTCAGTCAGACCCGGTTTGCTGCGGTGCATCTTGGTCAACGGACTCATTTCAACAGGATAGTCAGTGATGAATGTCGGTTGGATAAAGGTTCCTTCACAGAATTCACCGAATATTTCATCTATCAGCTTACCCTTGCCCATGGTGTCATCAATCTCCATCTTCAGCTCTTTACAGATCTGGCGGATTTCTTCCTCACTCTTGCCATTGAGGTCGTAACCGGTTTTTTCCTTGATAGCATCCAGGATAGGCAAGCGGCGATATGGTGCCTTGAAACTGATAGTCTTACCGTCGATGGTAGTCTCTTCGCTGCCATTTACAGCAATGCAGATACGTTCCAGCAATTTTTCGGTAAAGCTCATCATCCAATTGTAATCCTTATATTGTACGTAAAGCTCCATACAGGTGAACTCCGGATTATGGTTCTTGTCCATACCTTCGTTACGGAAGTTCTTGCCGATTTCATAAACACCCTCAAAACCACCTACAATCAGACGCTTCAGGTAAAGCTCGGTAGCGATACGCAGATACAGGTCGATATTCAGTGAGTTGTGGTGGGTAATGAACGGGCGGGCGCTTGCTCCACCTGCTATAGATTGCAGAATGGGAGTTTCCACTTCGGTATAGCCGGCTTCATCCAGTACGGCACGCATGGTCTTAATGACAGTGGCACGTTTTAAGAATGTATCTTTTACGCCGTCATTTACAATAAGGTCGACGTAACGTTGGCGATAACGCAGTTCAGGATCTTCAAAAGAGTCATAAGCTACACCGTCTTTGTATTTTACGATAGGCAGTGGCTTGATGGATTTTGCCAATACGG
>OLQL01001186.1_pt1 | contig 22878 bp, 20 predicted proteins | sample 1672971 | NCBI WGS metagenome assembly OLQL01 (sample SAMEA3136742, study PRJEB25190) | human gut metagenome | biome: human gut; feature: human-associated habitat; material: faeces | place: Austria | collected 2013
CACTTTGCCAGACTGTGGACGATTTCTGCGTGCTCGTTCAGGCTGGGCACATCGAACTCGACCGGGCGCTCCACACCGTTCAGGTCATCGTTCAGTCCGCTGCCCTGCATGACGAACAGGGGAGCCGTGACGCGCTTAAGGTGGAGCGCCATGCAGATCTTCTCCTGGAAAATCGTCTTGATCAGACCAATGGCTTTCTGGGTGTCGTACAGGCCCAGCAGGCTTTGGTAGCCTTCCGGAATGGTAATGCTGCTCATATTACATTCTCCTTTTCTTTTCCAAATAGATCCTATTTCTTACGCTTTGGCAAACTGGCTTTCGTACAGGTTCTTATAGAAACCGCCCTGCGCCAGCAGTTCGTCATGCGTACCGCGCTCAATGATGTTGCCGGCCTTCATCACCAAAATCTGGTCGGCGTTCTTGATGGTGGACAGACGGTGGGCCACGATAAAGCTCGTGCGGCCCTTCATCAGTTCCTCAAAGGCATCCTGCACCAATACCTCGGTGCGGGTATCGATGCTGGACGTTGCCTCGTCCAAAATCAGAATCGGCGGGCGGCGCAGCATGACACGCGCAATGCAAAGCAGCTGGCGCTGACCCTGGCTAATGTTGCCGCCGTCCTCAGCCACCTGGGTATCATACCCGTTGGGCAGGCGGCAGATAAAACTGTGGGCGCGGGCCTTTTTCGCCGCCGCGATGATTTCCTCGCGAGTAGCGTCCGGCTTGCCGTAGGCAATGTTCTCGGCAATCGTACCGGCTTTCAGCCACGTTTCCTGCAAGACCATACCCAGGTTGCCGCGCAGGCTGTCCCGGGTCACGGTGTCAATGGGGTGTCCATCGACCCGCAACGTGCCGCCGCTGATCTCATAGAACCGCATCAGCAGGTTGACCAGGGTCGTCTTGCCGCAGCCGGTGGGGCCGACAAGGGCAATGCGCTGGCCGGGTGCGACCTTCAAATTCATGTTCTCAATCAGGGGAACATCGTCCACGTAGCGGAACTTGACGTGGTCGAACTCGACGCTGCCCGCACCGTGGGGCAGTGCCACCGCGTCAGGGGAATCTGGCGTGATGGGTGTCTCATCGATGAGGTCAAACACGCGCTGTGCGCAGGCAAGGGCGTTCTGCAATTCGGTCATAACGTCGGAGATATCGTTGAAGGGCTTCGTGTACTGGTTCGCGTAGTTCAAAAACACCGACAGCTGACCGACCGTGATGCCGCGCGCAATGGCGACGAATGCGCCCAGCACGCCGACGGCGGCGTAGACCAGCGCATTGACAAATCGGGTGCAGGGGTTCGTGGTGGAGGAGAAGAACGTCGCCTTGACGCCGCACTTCTGCAAATCGAGGTTGATCTTGTCAAAGCGTTCCTCGGCGCGGCTTTCGTAGCCGAAGGCACGAACCATATGCTCATTGCCAACCAGCTCTTCCACCAGGCTGGTCATCTCGGCGCGGGTCTCGCTCTGCACCTTGAACATAGAATAGGTATGGGTGGCAATGAACCGCGCCACAAAGATGGACAGTGGCGTCAGCGCCACGACCACCAGCGCAATGCGCCAGTCAATGAAAATCATCACGCCCAGCGTGCCAAAAATCGTCAGCACGCCGGTAAACAGCTGGGTAAAACCCATCAACAAACCGTCGCTGAACTGCTCTACATCGGTGGTGATGCGGCTGATAGCGTCGCCGGGGCGGTGGGCGTCCATATATTTCAGCGGTAAAATTTCCAGCTGCTCAAACGCCTTGACGCGGATGTCCCGCACGACCTGGAAGGTGATGCGGTTGTTCACAACATTCATCAGCCATTGGGACAGCGCCGTGCAGGCGATTGTGCCCGCCATGACCAGTGCGATTTTGCCAAGGCCCACGAAGTCGACCTCACCGGGGCCGAGAATCATATCCACGGCCTTGCCGGACAGCACCGGGGCCAGCAGGGTAGTGACCACTGTGATCAACGCAAATGTCAGCGTCAGGATGACCATGCCGGTGTAGGGGCGGATCAGCTTCAAAACGCGATGGATGGTGTTCTGGTTCAGTTTTGGTTTTTGCTTGCTCATAGCGTTTTGGCCACCTCCTCCTTGCTCAGCTGACTCAGGCAGATTTCCTTATAAACTTCGCAGCTTTGCAGCAGCTCGGCGTGGGGAGCATCACCCACAAGCTTTCCGTCGTCCAGCACCAGGATATGGTCGGCACGCTGCACGCTGGCCGCACGCTGGGAGACGATGAACACCGTCATACCGCTCGTTTCCTCTTTAATAGCCTTGCGCAGCGCCGCGTCAGTAGCAAAATCCAGCGCCGAGGCACTGTCATCGAGAATCAGAATCTTCGGCTTTGGCACCAGTGCGCGGGCAATCGTCAGTCGCTGGCGCTGCCCGCCTGAGAAGTTGCGGCCTGCAGTCTCGACCGGGGCGTCCAGCATACCGGGTTTGCCGCGCACGAACTCCGCCGCCTGGGCAATCTCCAGCGCTTTCCAAATCTCCTCGTCGGTCGCACCGGGGGCGGCCCACTGCATATTGTCGCGGATGGTTCCGGTGAACAGCACGGCCTGCTGGGGCACGATGCCCACCATGCCGCGCAGCTGTGCAAAGCTGTACTGCTTTACATCGTGGTCAAACAGCGTCACGCCGCCGTTATCGGCATCATAGAAACGGCAGACAAGATCAATCAAGGTCGATTTGCCGCTGCCGGTGCCGCCGATTACACCGATGGTCTCACCGACTTTGGCCGTAAACGAGATATCGGTCAGGCTGGGTGCGCCTGCCCCCTTGTAGGTGAAGTTGACATGGTCGAACTTCGCCGCGTCGGCCGCATTCGCAATGTCCAGCGTCGCCGTGCCAGGGTCCTCCATCGTGGTATGGGTGTTTAAAATTTCATTGACGCGCATACCGCTGGCCAGGGCACGCGTGACCGAGACGACCAGGTCCGCCAGGCGCAGCAGACTCAACAAGATTTGGCTCATATAGTTGATAAGGGCAATGACCTCGCCCTGGGTCAGCGCACCGGCATCGACCTCGACACCGCCGCGCAGCAGCAGGGCCACCACAGCCAGGTTGACGACGAGATAGGTCAGCGGGTTCATCAATGCGGAGATACGCCCGGCTGCAAACTGCAATTTTTTCAGGTGGTCGTTCGTCTCCACAAAGGCGGCCAGCTCGTCTGCCTGGCGGGCAAAGGCACGCACAACGCGGGCACCTACGTAGTTTTCGCGGGTCAGCAGCGTCACGCGATCCAGGCCATTCTGTGCCTCGTGGTAGATAGGCACCGTCACGCGCATGATGGCCCATATGATGAGCGACACCATAATCGTCACGCCGATAAACAGCAGCGTCAGCTTCGGGCTGATGGAGAACGCCATAATCAGCGCACCGATAACGATGAACGGCGAACGCAGCAGCAGACGCAGCGTCAGGTTGACGCCGTTCTGCACCTGATTGATGTCGCTGGTCATACGGGTGACCAGTGTCGGGGTGCCGATGCCATCCAGTTCGCTGTAACTCAGTGTGTCGATATGGCGAAACAAGTCCTTGCGCAGCGCCGTACCAAAGCCCAGCGCCGCCGTAGCGGAGAACCACTGGGCCGTCAAACTGCTGGCAAGACCGATGGCCGCCAGCAAAACCAGCAGACCGCAGCGCGTCCAGATGAAAGCTGCATCCTGATTCTTGATGCCTGTGTCAATAATGCTGGCAATGACCAGCGGCACGAACAACTCAAAGCAGGCTTCCAGCATCTTGAACAGCGGCGCTAACAGGGCTTGCCTCTCGTAGCCCTTGATGTAGCGCATCAATTTGTGCATTGAAACCACCTCAAACTAAAAATTAACAATATCGGTTTATTATATCACATATTTTCCCGCTTGTCATTGCATGAAGCTACATATTTCGATGACTATTTATTTGCCCGGCGTCTATACTTTCAATGGACACATTGTTGAGGGAGGATATGCAGATGTTCTGGCTTTACCGATATAAAGGTTTTTCCCGCACGGCGGCACGCACCGTGCATACGGCGGTGGTGCTGGCCGGGCAGCAGGGGTGTTCCCAGGCCGACACCGGCCACCTGCTGCTGGCGCTGGTGCAAACTGCTCGAGGCACGGCGGCGGATTTTCTGCGCCGCAAGCGTGTGACAGCCACGGCGCTGGCCGGGTGCAGCGCCGCCCGAAGCCTGGGCAGCCCCCGGCAGCTGCATTCCCGTGACCTGGCCCCCGAGTTGACCAAGGCCATGGAATTTGCCGTGTTGGGGGCCCACGCCGCCAGCGCCGCTAAGGCCGAGAATGAGCACCTGCTCTGCGCGATGCTCGAGGATTCGTCCTGCACGGCCAGCCGGTGGATGGCGTCCTTAGGGATCGAGCTGCCCCAGGCCGCGCGGGAGTGCCGCCAGCTTTCCGGGCAATTCGTGCTGCCCGCGCAGCCGCGCATGTCGTCCAGCCGCACCGGACGACCCAGCGAAAAATACGGCCGCGACCTAACCCGCCTGGCGCAGGAGGGGCGGCTGGACCCGGTGCTCTGCCGGGACGACGAGTTGACCCGGATGATTGAAATTCTCTGCCGCCGCCAGAAAAATAATCCCTGCCTGCTGGGGGAGCCTGGCGTCGGCAAAAGTGCCCTGGCTGAGGCGCTGGCCCAGCGCATTGCCAGCGGGCAAATCACCCCGGCGCTGCGGGGCAAGCGGTTGTTGGCGTTGGACATGGCATCCATGGTTGCGGGTACAAAGTACCGCGGCGATTTCGAGGAACGGTTCAAAAATCTATTGGAAGAACTGTACCGCGACCGCTCCACCGTGCTGTTCATCGACGAGATACACATTATTGCCGGGGCCGGTGCGGCGGAAGGAGCCATCGACGCCGCGAGCATCCTAAAACCGATGCTGGCCCGCGGGGAGATACAACTCATCGGCGCGACGACGCCGGAGGAATACCGCAAAACAATTCAAAAAGATTCGGCGCTGGAACGCCGTTTTGGCAAGGTCATGGTGGAGGAACCCGCCCCCGCCGACGCCGAAAAAATCTTAAACGGCCTGATGCCCCGGTACGAACGCTACCACGGCGTTGCTATCCCACCGCAGGCCATCCATGCGGCGGTGGAGTTGAGCGTGCGCTATTTACCGGGGCGTTTCCTGCCCGACAAGGCCATTGACCTGCTGGATGAAGCAGCCGCCGCCCGCCGCATTGCCGACACCGGCGGCGAGAAAAAAGCGTTAAGCCCCGCCGACATCGCCCATGTGGTCAGCAAGGCCAGCGGCGTGCCCGCCGAACGGGTAGGCGAGGCCGAGCGTGAGCGGCTGGCACACTTGGAAGAGCGCCTTTCTGCCGAGGTCATCGGCCAGTCACGGGCCGTCGCCGCCGTGGCATCAGCCATCCGCCGCAGCCGTACCGGCTTGCGGGAGAGCGGGCGGCCCATCGGTGCCATGCTGTTTTTGGGGCCGACGGGTGTGGGTAAAACGCAGCTGGCCCGCACGCTGGCAAAATGCTGGTTCGGCAGCGAGAAAGCTCTGCTGCGCTTTGATATGTCGGAGTATATGGAGCGCCACACCGTGGCGCGGCTCATCGGTGCGCCGCCGGGCTATGTGGGCCACGACGAGGGCGGCCAGCTGACCGAGGCCGTGCGCCGCCGACCATACAGCGTCGTACTGTTTGACGAAATCGAAAAGGCACACAGCGATATCCAAAATCTATTGCTGCAAATCCTCGAGGATGGCAGCCTGACCGACGCGCAGGGGCGAAAATCTGATTTTTCCAACACAATTATTTTGCTCACGTCCAATTTAGGGGCGCGGTGTCTTTCAGGACAGACGGCCCCGCTGGGCTTCGGTGCGGCAACCTCCGAGACGAGCCGCCGCAGCCAGCAGGCCGTGCAGGAGGCAAAAGAATTTTTCCGCCCCGAACTGATGGGCCGTCTGGACGAGACGGTTTTGTTTGACCCGCTCGGCCCGGCACAGCTGGAGGGCATTGCCGACCGGCTGCTGTGCGAACTGGAACAGCGCGCCGCCGCACAGGGCTACACGCTGCGCCATACCGCCGCCGCTGCCAAAACGCTGGCGGGGGACAAAGTACCGCCCTACGGTGCGCGGGAGCTGCGCCGCACCGTCAGCCGCGCAGTGGAGCAAGCCCTCGCTGACCGTATTGCCGCCGGGACCGCCCACCCCGGCGTCGTTTACACCGCCGACGCCGATGCGGAAGGGAATATTATTTTGACTGAGGGTACGTTGGCGGCGTGTGTATAAAAAATGAGGTACCTGCCATCTCAGCAGATACCTCGTTTCTCTGTCAATCTTTCACGTACAGCCCACAGTGGCACGGCCCATGGTAGTTTGGGTCGGCCAGCTGTTCTTTGAACTCTTTGCAAATGCAGATATTCTCCGGGATGTGCTGCAAGCGGCAGGGGCAATACCCGCCGGTGCGCTTGAGCCCCTCGCGGATGTTCTTCACGATCTCGGCATCAGGATTCAGGTGAAATTTTGACTTATCCATAATGTTACCTCGTTTACGGCTTGACACGGAACTCCTGTTCGCAGTAGATGCAGCGGTAACGGCCGCTGGGCGTCAAAGCAAAGATGTGGTCACAGCCTTCCTCAATGGAGGTGATGCAGCGCGGGTTCGTGCACTTGATGACATTGACCAGGCGCTTTGGCTGCTCGGGGTGCTTCTTCTCCGCCACGTGGCCGTCCTTGATAAAGGTGATGGAGATTTTCGGATCGACATAGGCGAGGATGTCAAAGTTCAGCCCGGACACGTCGCCCTCAATCTTTATTATATCCTTTTTGCCGTCCTTTTGGCTGCGGACATTCTGCAAAAGTGCCACACTGGCATTGGTTAATTTTTCCAGTTCCATCATGTGGTACAAGGCCAGGCCGGTGCCTGCGGTGATGTGGTCAATAACCACACCGTTCTGAATCTCATCAACCTTCAACATTGAACGCTACCTCCCCGGTCTTGGGGTCTTTCAGACCCAGCAAAGTCATGATCAGCGCCATACGCATATACACGCCGTTCTGCACCTGGTCAAAGTACGCTGCGCGCGGGTCGTCATCCACGTCCAGCGTGATCTCATTCACACGGGGCAGGGGATGCAGCACCGGCATATCCGCGGGGGCCAGAGCCAGCTTTTCCTTTGTCAGGACATAGCTGTTTTTCAGGCGGATGTAATCTTCTTCATTAAAGAACCGCTCACGCTGGACGCGGGTCATGTAGAGGACGTCCAAATCGGGCAGAGCCTCCTCCATGCTGCGTGTCTCAACATAGGGGATGTTGTTAGGTTCGAGGATCTCGCTGATGATGTAATCCGGCACGCGCAGCTCTTCGGGGGAGATGAGCACGAACTTCATGCCCGGCAGACGGGACAGGCTCTTGATCAGGCTATGCACCGTGCGGCCAAACTTCAAATCGCCGCAGAAGCCGATGGTCAGGTGGTCAAGATGGCCTTTGCGCTGGCGAATCGTCATCATATCCAGCAGCGTCTGGGTGGGGTGGCTGTGACCGCCGTCACCGGCGTTGATGACCGGGATGCGGCTGTACCGGGACGCACGCAGCGGTGCGCCCTCCTTGGGGTGGCGCATGGCGGCAATATCGGCCACGCAGCTGATAACGCGGATGGTATCGGCGACTGTCTCGCCTTTGGATGCGCTGGATACACCGGCATCGGGGAAACCCAATACCTGGCCGCCCAGGTTCAGCATAGCAGCCTCAAACGAAAGGCGGGTGCGGGTGCTCGGCTCATAAAACAGCGTCGCCAGCCGCTTGCGGGCGGCAACGTCTTTGTATGCGGCCGGGTCGTCGTGGATACGGTCGGCAAGGTCCATTAAGCTGAGCGTTTCTTCCAGCGTAAAGTCCGCCGGATCGATCAAATGTCTCATACACAATCCCCTTTGTTTAACTCTAATCTATTCTAAGCGGCGGTATACCGTTTAAAATCAAACCAGCTTGCGCACCATCGCAAAGTCAAAAAAATCTGTGTAGCAGGTCTGGCAGCACAGGACCGGCTTGCAGGTGCGAGAGTAGAAAATTTCATCCAGCTGCAAAAGTGCCTGTTCCGGTTTTAGCCCCAGCTGGCGGCGGATGCTCGGCGTGCCCTGCACAGCGTGCAGTGTCGTCAGCGTTTCGGTCACTTCCATATGGCAGTACTGCGCCACGATTTCAAAAATCGGGCGGCTGAAATCAATGGTATCCAGCCGCTTGCCGCCAAACAAGGCCAACGGTAAAATATCGGTGGAGTAAAGCACCGGCGTTTCATCTGCCAGTACCCGGCGGCGCACAAATACCAGTGTGTGCTCCTTTTCCGGGTCAAGTGCCAGCTTTTTGATAAGTTCCTGCGTGGCGGTCTCCTTCGTGACCATCAGGGTGTCACTATGCGGCACACGGCCAATAGCGCGGATCATCCGGTTAAATTCCAACTTTTGGTCCATGCGGTTTTCCACCTGCACCACGTCGCGATTGACCAGCGTACCGATGCCGCGCACACGCTCCACATAGCCGTCACGCTCCAAATCGCTCAGGGCGTCGCGCACCACGGTACGGCTCACGCCCAGAACATCGGCCAATTCCAATTCACTGGGCAGTTGGGTGGCTTTGGCATAGCGGCCGCCGCGCAGCTCATCCAACAAACGCTGGGAGGCCTGCTGGCTGCGCAGTTCGCCGCCAAGGCGGCTTTCCGTCGTCTTATTCATTCGCAAATTCCTTTCGTGCCCGGCATACGTCAGCCAGGCAGCATTTGTCGCAGTAGGGCTTGGTGCGGGCCGTGCAGACCGCACGGCCATGGTCCACCAGCCGGTGGCAGAAGCCGTTGCCTTCCTCGGGCGGGATGATTTTCCACAGCTCTTTTTCGACCTTGGCGGGTTCTTTGACATTATCCACCAGCCCGATGCGGTTGCACAGGCGAATGCAATGGGTGTCCGTCACAATGGCGGGCTTGCCGAATACATCGCCCATAATCAGGTTTGCGCTCTTTCGACCCACGCCGGGCAGCGCCAGCAGCGCATTAAAATCATCGGGCACATGGCAGTCATATTGGTCGCGCAGCACCCGCATACAGGCCGAAATATCCCGCGCCTTGCTGTGCCCCAGCCCACAAGGCTTGACAATGGCCTCGATTTTCTCCGGGCTGGCCGCAGCCAGTTCTTTCACCCCGGGATACTTGGCGAACAGATCCTGCACCACCACATTCACGCGGGCATCGGTACACTGGGCCGCCAGCCGGACCGATACCAAAAGCTGCCACGCATGGTCATAATCCAGCGTGCAGTCAGAGTCGGGGTATTCTGCTTTCAGCCGTGCAATGCAGACTGCCGCCAATTCTTGTTTCGTCACTGCTTTTTCTCCGTTTCTGTTCTTTTCATTTGATTTTACCACGTGTGTTTGATATAATCAAGAGCAGAAGTATGACGTTTTGGTACACTATCTCAAACTTATCTTAAAAAAGGAACACGAAATGGAGCCATTGGCACAACGTCTGCGCCCCCGCAGCCTGGATGAAGTCTGCGGGCAGCAGCATCTACTCGGCAAAAATCAGGTATTCCGCCGCACGGTCGAGAGCGGCAAGATCCCCAACATGATCTTCTACGGCCCTTCCGGTGTTGGCAAAACGACGGTTGCCAGCATTATTGCGGCGGGCAGCGGTATGCAGCTGCACAAGCTCAACGGTACGACGGCCTCCACCAGCGATATCAAATCAGTGCTGGCGGATATCGGCACCTTGGGCGCGGCCGGGGGCATCTTGCTGTATCTTGACGAGATCCAGTATTTCAACAAGCGCCAGCAGCAAAGCCTGCTGGAATGCGTGGAGCAGGGCACCGTCACCCTGATTGCCTCCACGACCGAGAACCCCTATTTTTATGTATACAACGCCCTTTTATCCCGCTGCACGGTGTTTGAGTTCAAATCGCTGACGGCGGACGATATCCGCGTCGGCTTGCAGAACGCCGCCGCTCGGCTGGGGGCCGAGGATAAAACGCCTATCTTGATTCCCGACGATGCGCTGGACTACCTGGCCCAGAGCGCGGGCGGCGATATGCGCAAAGCGCTGGGCAACCTGGAATTTGCCGTGACCGCCGCGCCGATTGAAAATGGCAGCCGCACCATCACGCTGGACATGGTACAGCAGGTGGCTGTGCGTACCGCCATGCGGTATGATAAACTGGGCGACGACCATTACGATATCGTCTCTGCCTACCAGAAATCCATGCGCGGCTCTGACCCCGACGCAGCGCTGCATTATTTGGGCCGCCTGCTGGAAGCGGGCGACCTGCCCAGTGCCTGCCGCCGCCTGATGGTCTGCGCGTGTGAGGATGTCGGCCTGGCCTGGCCGCAAATTATCCCCATTGTCAAAGCGGCGGTGGATATCGCCAACGCCGTTGGCCTGCCGGAGGCCCGCCTGCCGCTGGCAGATGCGGTCGTGCTGGTTGCCACCGCGCCCAAGTCGAACTCCGCCCACGATGGCATCAACGCCGCCATTGCGGACATCCAGGCCGGGCGCACCGGGCCCATCCCGCGCCAGCTGCAAAACAAACACTACGACGGCGCGGATGCCAAGGTCAAGGGGCAGCATTACCTCTACCCGCACGATTACCCCAACCACTGGGTCGCCCAGCAATACCTGCCCGACGCCATCAAGGACCGCCAGTATTACGTTCCCGGCGAGAACAAGAACGAGCAGGCCTTCGCCCAATATTGGAAGAAAATCAAGGGAGAATAGCCGCTGTGGCTGACTTTTGCGATTTCAAAAAAATTCTATCCTACCGCAGTGTGTGGATGGCCCTTGCTGCCTTGTGGGTGGTATATCACCATATTTCGCTTACTCCCCCCTGTGCGTTTTTGTAGGTCTTAAAAAGCTGCGGGGCAGGCGGTGTTGACATTTTTGTGTTTGCCTCAGGACTCGGGTGCTATCACTCGCTGAAAAAGAACCCTGATACGCTCATCTTTATTAAAAAGCGTCTTATCAGGATTGTACCTGCCTATTATCTCTGTGTCACGCCTTGGGTCATTAATGACGGCCTGCGCCTGGGTACCACGGTGCAGGGTGTGGTCGCCACTTACTTAGGAGTAGACAGTTTATTTGGCCTTGGCTTGGGCCTATGGTCTGTATTGGTTTCCGTTTATCCTGATTGCACCTGGGCTGTGTATTGTACTGTCCCTGCTGGCCGCCTGCCTGGATAAGGTTGCCCCGCAAATCATCCGCGGCTGTACGTTCCTGGGCGGATGCACACTGGAAATTTACGCTGTTCACGCTTTTGCTTTCCAGGTCTTTCGCGATGCACTCTCGGACGACATCTTGTATGGCACGGACAAGCGCTGGCTTCTGCTTTCCGTCCTGTCTGTGCTCTTTGCCGTTTTGCTTGCCCGCGTAATGGCGCGATTGACCGCCAAAACACAAAAGCAGCCTCCCCAACAAACCTGACTGAAATAGGAGAAATTTATGTCTGACCTTCACTGCGAAACCATTACGTTTCCGTCGTCGGACGGACGCCATACTTCCTCCGCTGTGCTGTACACGATGCCGGATAAGCCTGTGCAGGCAGTCATCCAGCTGAGCCACGGTATGTGCGAGTATGTGCGCCGCTACGCGCCCATGGCCGAGTTCTACGCTGCCCACGGCATTGCACTGGCGGGCAATGACCACCTCGGCCACGGCGACACCGCCAAGGCAGGGGAGCACGGCCACTACGGCGAGCCGGATGGCCGCCTGCATCTGCTGAATGACCTGCATACAATGAACGGCTTGCTCCATGAGCGTTTCCCGGATACGCCCATTATCCTGTACGGCCACAGCATGGGCAGCTTTTACGCGCGCTGGTACGCCGAAAAGTGGCCGGAGAGCATCACGGCACTGGTTATTTCCGGCACGGCAGGCCCCAGTTTTATGAACGTCATCGGCCAAAAACTAGCCGGGCTGATTGCCCGCGTCAAGGGGCCGCGCTATGTTTCGCCGCTGATGGTCAAGCTGAATTTTGGCAGCTATTGCAAAAAAATCGCAAACGCCCAATCGCCCAATGCCTGGCTTTCCCGCGACGAAAACGTTGTGAACGCCTACGATGCCGACTGCCTGTGTACCTTCCAGTTCACCGCCGCCACCTACCGCGAAATGCTGGCAACGCTGAACCATGTCAGCACCAAGGCGTGGGCGCAGGCCATCGACAAAGACCTGCCCATTCTGCTGATTGCCGGTGACGGCGACCCGGTGGGCGGCTACGGCAGCGGCGTGCGCAAGGTCTGGGCCATGCTGGGCGACGCCGGTGTCAACGACCTGACCTGCCAGATTTTTGAGGGCGGCCGCCACGAACTGCACAACGAGACCAACCGTGACGAGGTCTTTGACTACGTGCTGACCTGGATTGAAGATCACATTTAAACCACGCTGTATCGCATCCTCCGCCACATTGGCGGAGGATTTTTATTTTTCCTCTTGACAAATCCATATTGCAGTTGTATCATTGTATTAAGTTCTTAACACAATGATACAGCAAAGGAGCCGCCGTTATGAACTGGAACATCACAGCAGGCCGCCCGGTCTACGTGCAGCTTGTGGAACAGCTTGAGCTTGCGCTGGTGGCAGGGGAGTTCCCGCCCGGCAGCCGCATCCCGCCTGTGCGGGAGCTGGCCGCCGACGCGGGCGTCAATCCCAACACGATGCAGCGTGCCTTGCAGGAATTGGAAAGCCGCGGCCTGCTGCAGGCCCAGCGCACGGCGGGCCGCACCGTGACCGCCGATGACACCGCGTTGCACGCCCTGCGCCGCCGCCGCGCCCAAACGCTGGCAGGGGCGTTTCTGCACCAGATGCACGCCCTGGGACTGACCGAAACCGAAATTGAAACGCTGCTGCGCGAAACCGCACAGCAGCAGACAGAGGAGTAAACCATGGATGCTATTTATGAGGTACACGGCCTGACCAAACGGTATGGCCGCACCACCGCCCTGAACGGCGCAGAGTTTTCCGTCACGCCCGGCAAGCTGGTCGGGCTGCTGGGCCCCAACGGCAGCGGCAAAACCACACTGCTGAAAATCTCTGCCGGGCTGCTTACACCCACAGCGGGCAGTGTGCTGGTCGATAAGACCCCCGTCGGTGTCTACACCAAGGCTGTCACCAGCTATCTGCCGGATCGGATGGCCCTGCCTACTGAGTTCACAGCCGCTGACGCCGTGAGCCTGTACAATGACTTTTTCCCCGATTTTGACAAGGCCAAGGCCGACGCCATGCTGGCTGACCTGCGCATCCAAGCTCACGACAAAATCGGTGCCATGAGCAAGGGGACACAGGAGAAAATGCAGCTCTGCTTGACCATGAGCCGCGCCGCCAAGCTCTACCTGCTGGATGAACCCTTAGGCGGCGTTGACCCCGCTGCCCGCGACTACATTTTGCAGACGATCCTTCACAATTACAGCGAGGACGCCGCGCTGGTCCTGTCCACCCACCTGATTGGCGACATTGAAAAGGTGCTGGATGAGGTAATTTTCCTGCAAAACGGCAAGGCCCTTCGCCAGGCCGCCGTTGACGAGCTGCGCGAGGAAACAGGCATGAGCGTTGATGCATACTTCCGGGAGGTCTACAAATGCTGACAAATTTATTGAAATACGAGTTCAAGGCCTCGGGCCGCGTTGTCCTGCCGATTGCAAGCGGTGTGCTGGTGCTGAACATTTTCACCGGTATCCTGAGCCATTTTATCCAGAACACCTCTGACAGATTTCCGCTGGCCGGGCTGGCCCTGGTGTTGCTGAACCTGGCAGCGCTCGTCAGCCTGCTGGTAGTACTAGCGGTCTGCTTCTTTATTGAAGTGCAGCAATTTTACCGCCTGCTGGGCGACCGCGGCTACCTGATGCTGGCCCTGCCCGTGCAGCCCTGGAAGCATATTGCCGCCAAGGTTATTTGCGGCACGGCGTGGACCGTGTTCGGTATGTTATTTTTTTCCGTCTGCTGTGCACTGCTTACAGGCGATTTTGCATTCAGCGTCCCTCATGCTGAGGATTTTGCCATCTGGGCTGTAATGGTGCTTATCGTTCTGGCCCTGATTGCGGGGGCTCTGCTGCACACCTACCTGGCCTGTGCTTTCGCCGGGCAGTTCACCCAGCAGCGCATGCTTATCAGCATCGCCGCTTACTTCGTCATCGGTTTTGCCGGGCAGATGGCGGCACTGGTAACTGCGTTTTTCGTTGCCCTCTATGGATACCAATATTTCAGCAACATCAATTTCAGCACCGCATCGTCCATTTTTAGCTATGACAACAGTCTGCCTTTCCTGCTGCTTTCCATGCTGGCCGTCTTTGCGCTCATCGCCCTCGTCGATGCCCTTATGTGGGCACTGACCCAGTGGTTCATGACCAAGCGGCTGAATCTGGCGTAATTACAGAAAGTCCCGGATGCGCTCTGCGTCTTTCATGCCTTTGCTGTACAGTTTTTTCAGCGCCTTCTGGTCGCGGGTCAGCGTCTTGACGCCGCAGGTATCATCTGGCGCAATAATAAGCACCTTGCCCTCGGCGGCCAGCTTTTGGGCCAACGCAATACCTTCGTTATAATGCTGCGCCCGCAGGGCCAGCTGTTCGGCGGCGTGGGGGTATTTTCGGTGGATGACCCGCGCCAGCTTGCGGTCCGTGCCATCCGCGCGGATGGTGCCCACCGGCTTTGTCAAAATCAGCACAACCTTGTCGCAGCCATCCGCAAAAGCCTTTTGCAAAGGGATCGTATCACCCAGCGCACCGTCATAATAAGGCACACCGCCAATCTCAATAGGCTTGCACGCCACCGGGATGCAGCAGGATGCCATCAGCACGCGGTAGTCGTCCTGACGCATATCGCCGCGTGTAAAGTACTTCGGCTTGCCAGTTGTGGCGTCTGTGGCAATCATGTACCACTCCATCGGATTAGCCGTCATCCTTTCAAAATCCAGCGGGTTTTCACATTCGCGGTTACTCAATGTGCCGTAGATATATTGCAGGTTCAAAAACGACCCGCCGTGCAGCATATTTCCTGCGCCCATATATTCTTTGCGCATGGAGTATTCCTCATAGAACAGATAGTTCCGCCCGCGCTGGCTGCTTAAATAGGAGGCAAGGTTAGCGCTTCCTGCCGAAATGCCGATGCCGTAATCAAATTGTACGCCGTTGTCCATGCACCAGTCAAACACGCCCGCCGCATAGATGCCGCGCAGACCGCCACCTACATCGATGACTCCGATTTTTTCCATACAATAACCCCTCTTTCTACTCTCAAAAGTATACCACCCCCGCTGCCGCAAATCACCGGACAATCCAGGGCAAATGTATTGACTTTTGGTGTGAAAGCGCGTATATTCAATTTACGGACCATTAGTCTGTAAAAAGGAGTGTATCCTATGCCGCGCAACAAATATCCGGAGCAAACCGTAGAAAAAATCCTTGACGCTGCCGCGTGCCTGTTTGCCCAAAAGGGCTATGCCCACACCACTTTGCAGGATGTCATTGACGAAACAGGACTTTCCAAGGGAGCCGTGTACCACCACTTTAAATCCAAAGAGGAAATTGCCGCCAAGGTGGGCGACCGCATGGGGGCGGAGTTTACGGCCACGCTGGCCCATATCCGCGACGACGACGCCATGACCGGGCTGCAAAAATTGCAGGCCGTCTTTGCCGCGTCGCTATTGCCGCAGCGCCAGCAAGCGCTGGGCCGCGCACTGCCGCGCCTTTGGGATGACCCTCAGTTTCTTTCCATTGAGCTGCACGATTTGTTGGAAAAGACTGTCCCCGTTTACATAGCACCGATGATTCAGCAGGGAACAACCGACGGCAGTATCCACACCGCGGACGCCGCTGCATTGGGGGAAGCCCTGTTTTTACTGGCAGACCTCTGGCTCCACCCGCTGACACGCCCTACCACGCCAGACCAGCAACGGGCACGGTGCGCGGTGTTCCGCCAGGTAACGCAGGGGATTGGGCTGGATCTGCTGACCGAGGAACAGAGTTCGCAGATGGTGAAGATGTGCGAGGAATAAGGTAAAAACCTGCATTTGGCGGCTTGCACCGCCAATTTTATTTCGCATATACAAACCGCTGGTCGGTTTGTATAAAACAGTTTTCACAAAAACAGGAGACACACCCATGAACACTACCTTTTATAGATTACTTATCTGCCAAATCGTTACGCTGTTCGCCAATGCGGCACTGCGGTTTGCGCTGCCGCTGTACCTGCTGCGCAAGACCGGTTCCGCTGCGCTGTACGGCGGCATCACGGCGGCGGCCCTGGTGCCGATGCTGACGGGCACACTGTATGGGGGCATTCTGGCAGACAGCTGCCGCAAGCAAACGCTGCTGGCCGTTTTAAATTTCATCACCGCGCTGGGCCTGCTGGCCGCCGCAATCTGTTTCCGTCAAATCCCATCAACCGCCGTCGTATTGGGCACACTCTGCCTTTTGTACGCTGCCGAAGGTCTGTTCCAGCCCGCTGTACAGGCCAGCCTGCCGTTGTTGCTGCTTGGCCCGGCACTTACGCAGGGGAACGCCGCTGTACAGCTCGCCGACACCATTGATGAACTGCTCGGTCCCTTGCTGGGCAGTCTACTGCTGCAGGCAGTAGGGCTGCGTACATTGCTGATTTTCTGTGCGGTATGCCTGGCTGCAACGGCGCTATTTTTCCAAACGCTGCCCATCCCACAGCCAACACGCCAACCGCCTGCAGCTCCCGGGCAGCGGGCTGCCGTCGGCCCGCTGCTGCGCCATGATCCGCAGCTGTTCGGCATGGTCGGTGTGCTGGCGCTGCTCAACCTGGCCGTTGTTCCGGCAATCACGGTCGGCGTACCCATCCTCGTTATTCAATATCTGGCGCTGCCTGACCGAGCACTGGCGTTCACCCAATCTGCCATGAGTGCGGGCGGTCTTTTGGGCGGTGTTCTGGCGGGGGCCTTGGCCGGGCGGCAGCACGGCAGGCAGAAAATGCTGACGCTCTGGTGCATCAGCGCCGTGTGCGCTCTGCTGGGGGCCGCAGCGCTGCCCGGCGTGCCGTCCACCGTCAGCTATGGGGCGGTAACGTTTCTGGCATTTTGCCAGATGGCCGCCGCCGTGCCGTTTCAAATCGACCTTGTCAGCAGCTTGCAAGCCCAGGTGCCAGCGGCGCAGGTGGGCCGCTGCATGAGCTTTGTCACCTTCGCCATCTGCCTGACCCAACCCGCCGGGCAGGCACTGTACGGTCTTGCTTATGACCGCTTTGCCGCGCAGCCCTTTCTGGTGCCGCTGCTGGCCGCCGCGGCATCCATTGCAATAAACATTGCCGCAGCGCGTTTTTTCTGCAACAAAGGTAATTTTACGAAGTCATGAACACTTTTTTACAAAATTATGAAAAAGTTTTTATTGACAAACATTCTCCATGCCGTATAATGTATCTTGTGTGTGCATCTAAGGGTAAATTTTTTCTGCCCTGACACATTGGCGTTGTATGTGCTGCTTGCAGCGGACTTTGCAAAACAAAGACCGTGTAACAAACCTTTGCGGGGCGGCATAATTGGCGCTGACTCGTCAAGGACTTTGTGCCGACCTAAGGAAGAAACGGTGCGCGAAGAAGCCCTGTAACGGGAAATTCCGCAAAGGGGGATGCAATGAAAATGAATGAAAATCTGATCGTATCTCTGAAAGACATTGTTGTCGATTTCGATGGGCAAAAGGTTTTGGACGGCCTTTCGCTGGACATCCACGACAAAGAGTTTGTCACTTTCCTCGGCCCTTCGGGCTGCGGCAAGACGACGATCCTGCGTGTGATTGCCGGTTTTGTCACCCCGAAATCGGGCAATGTCTTTTTTGATGGCAAGGACATCGCCAATATGCCGCCGTACAAACGGCCGGTGAACACGGTGTTCCAAAAGTATGCGCTGTTCCCGCACCTGAACGTGTTCGAGAACGTCGCCTTCGGCCTGCGCCTGAAAAAAATGGCAGAGGATGAAATCCGCCCGAAAGTACTTGAAATGCTTGAGACCGTCGGCCTGAAAGGCTTTGAGCGCCGCAGCATCCATCAGCTTTCCGGCGGCCAGCAGCAGCGCGTGGCCATTGCCCGCAGCCTGGTCAACCAGCCCCGCGTCCTGCTGCTCGACGAGCCTCTCGGCGCCCTTGACCTCAAGCTGCGCAAAGAGATGCAGCTGGAACTGAAACGCCTGCAGCGCGAAATGAACATTACCTTCGTCTACGTCACCCATGACCAGGAGGAAGCGCTGACCATGTCGGACACCGTCGTGGTCATGTCCGGCGGCAAGATTCAGCAGATCGGCTCCCCCCAGGATATCTATAACGAACCCAAGAACGCTTTTGTGGCCCGCTTTATCGGTGACTCCAACATCGTGGACGGCGTCATGCTGCGCGACTTCTATGTCAACTTCGGTGGGCATGACTTTACCTGCGTGGACCGCGGCTTCAAGCCTAACGAGCCTGTGCAGGTCGTCATCCGCCCCGAGGACGTGCAGATCGTGCCGCCTTCCGTCGGTATGCTGACCGGCCTTGTGCGTGAGGTCATCTTCAAGGGCGTTCACTTTGAAATGCACGTCGATGTGGAAGGGTATGAGTGGATCATTCATTCTACACAGGCCAGCCAGCCCGGCGAGCTTATCGGCATGAACATCGGCCCGGACGAAATTCATATCATGAAGCGTTCGGAGGTGTGATAGATGCTCAAATCCAAAACCTCCCGCTGGCTGGCAGGGCCGTATCTGCTCTGGATGGCCATTTTCACTGTCGTGCCGCTGGTCATCGTCGTCTGGTACGCCATGACGAACGCCGACGGGCAGTTCACCCTTGACAACCTGACCCAGATTGGCCGGTATTCCAGCGTGTTTGCCCGCAGCCTGATTCTGGCCGCCATTTCCACGGTAGTCTGTCTGGTCATGGCGTTCCCGGTCGGGTATTTTCTCTCCCGCCTGCGCGCCAACAAGCAGCATATCATGCTCATGCTTATTATGCTGCCCATGTGGATGAACTTCCTGCTGCGCACCTACGCATGGATGACCCTGCTTGAGAAAAACGGCCTTATCAACAAATTCTTCGGTCTGTTCGGCCTTGGCCCCTTCAACATGATCAATACCTCCGGCGCGGTCGTGCTGGGCATGGTCTACAACTATCTGCCCTTCATGATTCTGCCCATCTACACGGCCATGACGAAGATCGATGATTCCATCGTCGAGGCCGCGCAGGATCTGGGCTGCAATGTCTGGCAGATTTTGTTCCGCGTGCTCGTACCGCTGACCGGCCCCGGCATTGCCACCGGCATTACCCAGGTGTTCGTGCCCGCCGTCTCCACCTTTATTATCAGCCGTATGCTGGGCGGCGGCTCCAACCTGCTGATCGGCGACTTGATCGAGCTGCAGTTCCTCGGCAACTCCTACAACCTGAACCTCGGCTCTGCCATGAGCCTGGTGCTGATGGTCATTGTCCTGCTCTGCATGAGCTTCACTTCGAGCTTCGACGAGTCCGAGATGGAAGGAGTGATGTGACATGGCGAAAAAACATTCCGCGCTGCTCATGCGCACCTACGTCATTCTGGTGTTTTGCTTCATGTACCTGCCCATCGCGGTCATGATTGCATTCAGCTTTAACGAGAGCAAATCCCGCTCCAACTTCACCGGCTTCACGCTGGGCTGGTACAAGAGCCTGTTCCACAACGAGATGATTTTGTCGGCCCTAGGGCTCAGCCTGGTGCTGGCACTGGTTTCCAGCGTCATCGCCACGGTGCTGGGCACGCTGGCGACCATCGGTATCAACTCGATGTCCCGCCGCAGCCAGCTCATCATCAACAACATCAGCTATGTGCCGGTCGTCAACCCGGAGATCATCACCGGCGTTTCGCTGATGCTGCTCTTCGTCATGGCGCAGAGCTTCGGTATCGGCGGCGAGAGCGGCATCTTCGGCTGGCCCACGCTGCTGATTGCTCACATTACCTTTAACATCCCTTACGTTATCTTTAATGTAGGCCCCAAGCTGCGCCAGCTTGACCCGAGTTTGTACAACGCCGCGCTGGACCTTGGCTGCACGCCGCGCCAGGCATTCTCCAAGGTCATCATGCCGCAGCTGTCCCCGGCAATTCTGTCGGCGTTCCTCATCTGCCTGACCTACTCCATCGACGATTTCATGATTTCCTACTTCAACTCCGGCACGATGCAGACGCTGCCCATCGCCATCTACTCGATGACCCGCAAAAAGGTCAGCCCCGAGATTAACGCCCTGTCAGCGGTCATGTTCTGCGTCATTCTGGCAATCATCCTGATTTCCAACGCCGCGGATTCCCGCGCCTACCGCCGCAACCAGAACGCCATCCGTAAGGCTATGCAGGACGAAGGGGGGCGCTGAAGATGAACTGGAAAAAACTTTCCGCCGCCGCAATGGCAGCCCTGACTGTCACGATAATAAGTGCTGCCCCAGTGCTGGCCGCCGATGACATCGAAGTCAACGAGGATATTTCCGTCTCCGGCGACTACGATTGGAAGCGCTTTGCCAACGACCATATCACGCTGAATGTCTACAACAATGGCCTGTACATCTCCGACGGCTCTGACGACAGCGTAAATGTGCTGTCCGCCTTTGAGGATTTGACCGGCATCAAGGTCAACTACACGACCTACGACTCCAACGAGAGCCTCTATGCCAAGCTGAAATCCGGCGGTGTGTCGTATGACGTCATCTTCCCGTCGGACTACATGGTCGGTAAGATGGCAAACGAGGGCATGCTGTCCGAGCTGAACATGGACAACATCCCGAACTTTGCCGGCATCGGCGAGACCTACCTTGACCGCAGCTTTGACCCCGGCAACAAGTACAGTGTGCCCTACATGTGGGGCACAACGGGCATCATCTACAACACGACGATGGTCGAGGAGCCGCCGACGAAATGGGCGGACATGTGGGACGTCGAGTACACGAACAATGTCCTGATGTTCAACAACTCCCGCGACGCCTACGCCATCGCCGCCAAAACGATTGGCCTGTCGATGAACCCGCAGTCGGTGGACGAGATCACCGCCATCACCGACGCGCTGAAAAAGCAGAAGAACATCGTGCAGGCCTACGTCATGGACGAGGTCTTCGACAAGATGGAGGGCGGCGAGGCCGCCATGGCGCCCTATTACGCGGGCGACGCCATCACGATGATCGACGAGAACCCCGATCTGGCCTTCGTCCACCCGGAGGAGGGCGTCAACTTCTTCATCGACAATATGTGCATTCCGGCCAACGCCAAGCATCAGGAGGCCGCCGAAATGTTCATCAACTACCTGTGCGAGCCGGATGTCGGCCTTGCCAACGCAGATTTCATCGGCTATTCCACCCCCATCACCGCCGTGTGGGAAATGCTGGACGATGATCTGAAGTACAGCGAGATCGCGTACCCGGATGCGGAGGTACTCGATAAGGCAGAGGTCTTTGAGACGCTGCCCGACGACATCAACGCCGCCATGGATGCCCAGTGGAGCGAGATGAAGAGCTTTGAGGAGGGCGGCAGCGGCTGGATGGTCGTTGTGCTGCTGATGCTCGCGCTCCTCATTTCCGCATTCAACATCTGGCGCAAGCTCCGCAAGAAATCGCGCGACAATTACTGACCCTCTGCAGTGCATCGCTTCATGATGCACTGCATTTTTATTTTCACTGCGCTGGCACGCCGCTTTGCATTTTTGCTCTGACTGTGCTATACTCCATTTGAGCATTTGTAATTTTTGATTTGATTGGTAAGGAGGGCGCATCTATGCCCGAAAAGCAAACCACCTATACAGAGAAATTCACCGTCTACCGCACGGACGGCGACCACCTCGGCAATGTCAAGCTGGGAGCACTGCTGCGCTATGCCCAGCAGGTCGCTACCGCCCACGCCGAGGCTGTGGGGCTGGACGATGCCCTGTACCGCAAGACCCACACCGCCTATGTGCTGGCCAAACTGGCCCTGCACATTGAGCGCCTGCCCCGCGTTGATGAGGAGCTGACCCTGCTCACCCAGCCGGAAAACTGCAAGCGGGCTGTCAACAAGCGCATCACCCATTTTTATGATGCCTCCGGCGCGGAGGCTGCCGTCATGGACAGCCGCTGGGTGCTCATTGATACAGAAAAGCGCATCATCCTGCGCAAGCACCCCGAACAGTTCAATGACCAGTGGGCCGCCGATGTCCCGTTTGAGCTGCCGATCAAGCTGCCCCGCATCGCCCCTGAGGACTGCGAGGTGCTGGGGGAGCAGCAGGCTGTCTTCTCCCGCTGCGATATGAACGGGCATCTGAACAACACTCGATATGCCGACATCGTCTGCGATGCCGTACCATGGGAGGTGTGGGATACCGCGCAAATCCGCGATTTTACAATCAGCTACCACCGTGAGGTCCCCCGCGGGGAGTGCTTCACCCTGCGCCGTGCCAGACCGGCAGAGGACACCTTCTATTTTGAAGGCGAACGGGAAGGCAAATCTGCCTTTGAGGCACAGCTGATTTTCAAACACTTATAATTTCTACACAAACCCCTGTTACACTGTTTACATCGACAATGTAAAGGAGTTATTATTATGACAAAGCAAAAATTCGGCCTGACCGGCACGGCGCTCAAAACCATTGCGCTGGTGCTCATGGTGATGGATCACATTCACTACTTTTTTGAATTTACGGGCGTTGTACCGGAATGGTTCAGTATGCTGGCGCGGCTGTCCGCGCCGCTGTTTCTGTTCTGCACTGTTGAGGGCTTCGCCCATACCCATGACCGCAGGCGCTACTTCCTGCGTATCTGGGCCATCGGTACTGCGATGGGCACGGTGGAATTTTTCATGATCTATGCAGGGGCCTTCCGCCGCGGGGACGGCTTCTACCCGATGAACGCCATTTTTCAGGATCTGATGCTGCTCTGCATCATCTGGCAGGGCATCGACTGGCTGCGCCAGCGCCGGTTTGTACGGGGCGCACTGGCTGCTGCCATGCCGATTCTCTGGCCGT
>OLQL01001187.1_pt1 | contig 22860 bp, 27 predicted proteins | sample 1672971 | NCBI WGS metagenome assembly OLQL01 (sample SAMEA3136742, study PRJEB25190) | human gut metagenome | biome: human gut; feature: human-associated habitat; material: faeces | place: Austria | collected 2013
CATTTTGTCCTTGGAGAGGGACTCTAATAACTACTACTTTATAATACGAGGAGGTCAATCTATGTTTATACCGAAGTGTAAAAAATGTGGCGGCAAGGTGATTTCCACATACACCAATATTGAGATTGAAAGTAATGGTGTTCTGAAAACTGTAACAAATACTCCCGCGAAAAAGTGTTCTAAATGCGGACATATTATTGTAGACGACATTACAATGGAAAAAGCAAAACAGTATGCCAATGATTACCCTGCAAATACAATCGACTATGCAATGTGCGAAGCCGAAGAAATTGTAGTAATTCAGACCCTCTTATTGTAAGTAATAATAGGATAAGGGGGCTGTAATAGAAGATGGATAAAGAAAACTGGGTATTATGTCCCGTTTGTGGAAATAAAACAAGATTAAAGATACGGAAAGATACGGAACTCAAAAACTTCCCACTATTCTGTCCGAAATGTAGGCAAGAAACCTTGATCCATGTAAAACAATTCAATATAACCGTTATCAAAGAGCCAGACGCACAGACGCAGAGCCGATAACCCGTAGCCATCAGGCACACGGACTATCGGCTCTTTTCTTTTGATCGTATCTGCGCTGACACACACGTCAAAACTGTTGTAATCGAAGCGGTTGGATAAGGAGGCATTATATGGGCTGGGATATTGATGTGCGGGAAAAAGTGTATCAGCGCCTTGCCAATGAGATATTTTTTCGCATTTTGCGCGGGGAGTATGCGCTGGGGGCCAAACTGCCTTCATACATAGAGATTGCAAAAAAGGCTGGGAGCAGCCCGGAAACCCTTAGAAAAGCATTCCGGGAACTACAACAGCATGGCGTGATTGAAAAAACACCACGAGGATATTTTGTGACTTCGGATAAAACTGCTGTAACAGCATTCCGAGAACGATACCTTGCTTCTATTGAGGAAGCATATCATAGCGCAATAGCAAAAGTACAAATCTGAAAATCATAAGAAGTGAGCCTGCTCCGCCCGAAGGGGAAAGAAAAAAACCGTTGCCGGGCAGGTTGATTTCGTGCGCTTACTCCGCATATCCCAGCGGCGGTTTTGAAACACAAATCAAGGCCGCCGTTCTCTATGCCCTCATACTGACGACGCCCTGACGCTGGCGGGATCGGCGGCCCACGGAGGGAGCCGCCATGAAGCAAAGAGCGTTTCGACATAATACGACGGGGTACGCACCATCAAAAAAAGCCTGTCCCCAGCTATGGGGACAAGCGGCCATGAGTATGTACTATACCATGTAAATCAACTGCATATCACTTCTTCTTTCGCCCGGTGGGTCTGCGACCTGCCGGGCGAAAATTGTTGTTTCCTGCGGTTCTTTGGTGCGGGCCGGGGCCGCTATATTGCTGCCAGTGAAAGGAGTGGAATAAGCAGCTTTTACTTCTCACTCTCCCGCAGATCGGGGGTGAGAAGATGAACGAATATACCTTTGACTATGTGGAACGGAACCGGCTGGACGCTTTCTGCAAAACCGTTCTCCGCAACGAGGCCATCAACTACCTGTCGGAGCTGGCCCGCCGCCGTGAGCGGGAAAAGCCTCTGGACACCTTACCGCAGGCTGAAATGGACAAGCTCTGTACGCTGGACGAATACCCCAGCGACAGCTTTGTGTTCTCGACCTTTGGCTATGACCTACATATCCGGGACGAGCTGGTGGCCGGAGCCTTTGCCACCTTGCCGGAACAGGAGCAGCAGATTTTAATTCTGCACTGTGTCGCGGCTATGGCAGACGGCGAAATCGGCGGCCTTGTGGGGATGTCCCGCAGCGCCGTCCAACGTCACCGCACAAAGACTTTGAACGAATTGCGGCAGAGATTAGAGGATAATGGAGGGAGGAACGCAAAATGAAGCAGCCCACATTCCACGGCAGGGTGCTTCTGCCCCTGTCTGTATTTGCTGACGCCCGCGCCGGTGATCCGCTGGCAATGGAGCATATCTTGCGGTACTATGACGGCTACATGAACAAGCTGTGTACCCGGACGCTCTACGAGCTGGACGGAACGCCTCATGTGCGGGTGGACGAGTACATGAAACACCGCCTGCAAAACAAGCTGATCCGGGCCATCCTAAAGGACAGCCTATGAGAAAACGCCGGGCGCAGGGCCAGCAGGCCGCCGCGTCCGGCGCTTTCTCATAGGTTGTTTTCTACGCATTTAGAAGCCTGTTCTGGCAGGGATTGGATAATCTGTCCTACCTGCCCACCGACCATGCCGGAAAAGTCCTGAAATGACGGACGTTTCACCGGCCTAACTGCGTAGACAACAGGTATCTTTGCCGTTGCCGTTCGGCCTCTTTCTTCCGGTGCATGGCTGCCTGTGAATACGACCTGTACTTACACTCTATTATTCATATTTCCTGCCTTGTGTTCTTTGGGCGAATGAAATATAATAAAAAATGTTATCGGAAGTGCAGATATGGAATATATGACACTCCAAGAGGCAAGCGAAAAATGGGGCATCCCGACACTGTAAAAATGGCGACAATCTGGTTGATACCCAAAGGACAAAACAAGGGAGGGTTTTGAAACATGAATAAGGTTTTGGTTATAGATGATGATAAGGAGCTGTGTGCTTTGATTAAGCGCAGCGTACTGACGGAAAATATAGAAGCCGATTGTTGTAACAGCGGGAAAGAGGGCTTGGAAAAATTAAGGGAAAAGGACTATCAGCTTGTTGTACTTGATGTTATGATGCCAGGTATGGATGGATTTGAAACATTGGAACAAATCAGGAAAGAAAGCAACCTTCCTATTTTGATGTTCACATCAAAAAATGATAGCGTTTCTAAAGTGCGTGGCCTGCGGGCGGGTGCTGATGACTATTTGACAAAACCTTTCGATATGGACGAACTGATCGCCCGCATCCTCTCTCTCGTCCGCCGTTATACACGATTTAATCAATCGGGCGGATTACCCCAGCAACTTGATTTTGACGGGTTAAGGATTGATATGGACACTCGTTCCATTACTACCGTCAATGGGACATTCGAACTCCCCCCAAAAGAATTTGATTTACTCCTGTTACTTGCGAAGTATCAGGGAAAAATTCTCACGAAGCAAAGAATTTACGAAGAAGTTTGGGGCGAAGAATACTGCTATGACGATAGCAATATCATGGCGATCATCAGCCGCTTGCGAAAAAAGCTAGAAGAAAATCCCGGCAAGCCCAAATATATTCAGACGATCAAAGGGATTGGATACCGCTTCAACAAGGAGGTCTGATGGAATGGAATTGCTTGTTTTTGTTTCGGTTGCGATTGCCATTATTTCTGTCATTATTTGCGGTTTCGTTATTAGGAGGGTAAAAACGCAGATCAACGGGATGCTTGATGCGCTGGAAGATATTAAGGCAGGAAACGGCAACAGGCGCATTTTGTCTGCAACCGATGAGCTTACTGCATCCATAGCTTATGAAGTCAACGACATTGTTTCCTCTTATGAAAAAGAACTATCTTCGTTCAGGCAAGCAGAGGAAGTCAACAAACAGCTTATGACAAGCCTTTCCCATGATGTGCGAACTCCGCTTACCACATTGATTGGGTATCTTGATGCTGCCCATAAAGGAATTGTCACCGGCAAAGATAAAGACGAATATGTTGAGATTGCGCGCCGTAAAGCCCATGATCTGAAAGAGTACATTGATGTGTTGTTCGATTGGTTCAAATTGAACTCCAATGAATTTGTTTTGTCGATAGATCCAGTTGAAGCTGTGGAACTGACAAGGAATATCCTCATTGACTGGATACCTATTTTTGAAGATAAACAAATAGATTACAGCATTGATATTCCCGAACAGCCTTTCCGGGTACAGCTTGATCCCGACGCATATATGCGGGTACTGAATAATCTCATACAAAATGTGATTGTTCATAGCCATGCGGATAAAATCAATATTTCTCTATCCAATCAGGACGGGAATATGAAAATTGTCGTCGCTGACAACGGAGTGGGAATTGAAAAAGATGATTTGAAACATATCTTTGAACGCCTCTATAAATGCGATAAAGGCCGATCCGAAAAAGGAAGCGGACTTGGACTTTCTATCGTACATCAGCTTGTGGGAAAAATGAACGGCACAATAACAGCGGAAAGCACGCCGGGGAACGGAACCATGTTTGCTTTGTATTTTCCTCTGGTTGATTAAGCCCTCTCCCTCTGTGGCGAGGGCTTTTCGTTATTTTAGAGGTTGATGAAAGAAATTCGCCCTCTCAATACTTTTTTCAAAATGCAAGGTTAATGCAAGGTTGCGGCAAGGTTAGTGCAAGACTGGTGTGTTAGACTATTTACAGACAAGGAGGTGCTTATATGAGCAATTACATTATCGAAACCAAACATCTTACAAAACAGTATGGCACCCAAAAGAGCGTTGCCGATCTGAATATCCATGTTGAAAAAGGAAGGATCTATGGTCTGCTGGGAAGAAACGGGGCCGGAAAGACCACGACCATGAAAATGCTGCTTGGCCTGACGCGGCCCACTTCCGGCGAGGTAAAAATCTGGGGAAAACCTTTGCAGGGGAACGAAAAGAAATTGCTTCCCCGCATTGGCAGTCTGATTGAATCGCCCGGTTTTTATCCCAATCTGACCGCCACGGAAAACCTGCGTATCTTTGCCACTTTACGGGGCGTACCAAACCGCCACGCCATCAAGGACGCATTGGACTTGGTGGGACTGCCGTACAAGGATAAAAAGCTTTTCTCGCAGTATTCGCTTGGTATGAAGCAGCGGTTGGCGATTGCGCTTGCCGTCATGCACGACCCGGAGCTTTTGATCTTGGACGAACCCATCAATGGCCTTGACCCTATTGGAATTGCAGAGGTGCGTTCCTTTATCCGGCAGCTCTGCGACGAGAGAGGAAAAACGATCCTAATTTCCAGTCATATCCTCTCAGAAATTTCTATGCTGGCCGACGACATTGGCATTATCGACCACGGCGCGTTGCTGGAAGAAGAAAGTTTGGCGGAGCTGGAACAGAAAAGCAGTAAACATATCCATTTTACGGTTTCTGACGCAGCACAGGCGGCAAGAGTTCTGGAGTGCAATTTCCATGAAAAGCATTTTTCCGTACTGGACGATCACAATTTGCGGCTGCACAACCTTGCTTTGCCGGTAGGAAAAGTCGTAACCGCATTTGTGGCAAACGGCTTGGAGGTATCAGAGGCACATTCCTGTGAAGAAACTTTGGAAGATTATTTCAAGCGAGTAACGGGAGGTGAAGGAATTGCTTAAACTTGTGAAGTGCGAGTTTGCAAAACTAAAGCGGAAAAAGTTCATTCTGTTTGTGTTCTTATCCGCCTTTCTGTTTCCCGTTCCCATCACATTTCTGATGGCAACACCACGGATGCTGGCAAGATACCCGGACAAAACAGACCTCTTTGACGGTTTGTTCAACATGGTTATGGGATATGGCGTCATTTTCCTTCTTCCGTGTATCATTGGTGTTATCGCAGCCATGTTGTTTTTCATGGAGCGTGACAACGACACATTCAAAAATTTACGCACTATTCCTGTCACCAGCACACAGATGATTGCTGCGAAAGTCATTGTTCTTTTTGTCTTTGGGATCATATTCTGCCTTGCTTCTATGCTTGCCACTATTATTTGCGGCAGCTTTTCGATGGAGGTATATGGTCTTGGCTATAAACTGTTAGTCGCAGTTGAACTTGGCATTTTTATTACCGCAGGGACTTTGCCTTTGATTGTGCTGGTTGTCTTTTTCAGCAGGACATACATCTTCTCAATTTTGCTCTGTGTGTTTTACAGTGTCGTGAGCCTCACCGTGGAAACATTATTCGGGACACTGCCTAAATGGTTATGCTGGCTCATGCCCATCCCGCTTACTACGCTCTGGGGCGCAGGAGATATGGCAAGTCATGGGTTCCCTTTGAACTTAAAAGAACTGGATGCCATTATTCCATCCACATTTCAGACGGTCATCATCCTTGGGATTATGGCAGCCATATCTATTTTTTTGATTGACTTCTTATATAAGAAAAGGGGGGAATGAAATGTATCGTATAATCAAGACGGAATTATGGAAGCTCAAGCGTTATCACATTATTTGGGCCGGCATTCTTCTGATGCTTCTTTCAGTTGGAATTACCCTCTTTTCTTCTACTGCATTAGATGGTACGGTTTGGACATTCCCCTTTTTGGTAGAACAAGTCATTAAAAACAATACAACGACCATCTTTCCTATGTGCATTACTTTGATTGCGGGCTATATCATTGCGCGGGAAAAAACAGACGATACCTTAAAAAGCATTATGACGGTTCCTGTTTCCTATCCTGCTTTAATTGGCGGAAAACTGATCGTTTGTGGTTTCCTCTCGTTGCTGTTTGGTATAGCAAGTACCGCATTTACTCTGGCCGCAGAATTTCTTGTGGGCTTTCCCGGATTAACGGCGGCGACCGCAATACAGGCTTTGGTTCAGCTCACATTTAGTTGTTTGTTTTTGTATATTGCTGTAACACCAATTATCGCCATTACTTCGCGTTTTTCTCAAGGGCACATGGTAGGTGTTATCCTTGCCTTTGTTTATGGCTATGGTGGAATGTTTGCCGCCGGAAGCATGACGCTTTCAAATATTTATCCTATTACGGCAAGCATGGGGCTGATCCAGTACAGGAGCTATGATGCAGCCGTTCATTGGAACACCGGACTATGTATTCTAAGCATGGTTGTTGTTTTGATAATTTCCGCGGTTATCGTATTCACAACAAAAAATGTTTCTACCGCTAAAGTCGTAAAAAAAGCAAAGAAAACAGCCCCGAAAAAGGGTTGGTAATCGGGAGGAAAGCACATGAAGAAAAAAGCATTATTTGGAGTAGGCGTTATCGTTGTGTTGGCAATCTGCTTATGTGTTTATCTGCTTTCAGGAGCAGGCAGCACCTACTACTATTCGCAGATTGACAACAGCAAAATCGAGCAGACGGAATCTGCCGGAGGTGTAATTAACTTCGGAGGGAGCATGGACTACTCTTACACACTGCGTTGCTATGACGAGGACGGAAACGCAAAGGATATTACCTTTGGAACATCGAGGGAATTGAAAGAGGATGCTTTTATTCGTCTGACGGTAATGCCTATTCGTGGAGTGTTGGAATGGGCTGAAGTTCAGTATGACGAGCTTCCCGCAGCCGTACAAAAAGAATACTCTACACCACAATAAAGAGAACAGATAATGATTACCACCTAAAATAATTTATCTGCCGGACGACGGCAAAAGAAAAAAAGCCGTCGTTCAGCAGACGTATTGACACGCCCATATTAACTTTACGGCGGCTTTGAGCAAATCAAGGCCGCCGTTCTCTATGCCCTCATACTGACGACGCCCTGACGCTGGCGGGATCGGCGGCCCACGGAGGGAGCCGCCATGAAGCAAAGAGCGTTTCGACAAATTAAGACAGGCTATGTACTGTCAAAAAAAGCCCGTCCCCGGCAACGGGGACAAGCGGCCATAAGTATGAACTATACCATGTAAATCATCTTCATATTGCTTTCACTTTCGCCCGGTGGGTCTGCGACCTGCCGGGCGAAATTTGTTGTTTTCTGCGGTTCCCCGGTGCGGGCCAAAACTTTTTCAAAAAAATTTCCAAAAAGTGGCGTTTACCGGGTAGCTGGCGGCCTTTCATTTGTATCTTTGGCGGAAAGGGAGAGAACCACCGAAATCCCCCATAGAAAGGGGGTGAAAAGATGGAAACGATCCCCCGCAATGACTTTGATATGCGGAACCGCTATGACGCTTTCTGCAAGGCGGTACTCCGCAACGAGGCCAAAAACTACCTGTCGGAGATGGCGCGGCACCGCGACCGTGAAAAGTCGCTGGAAGCCCTGACCCAGCAGGAATTGGACAAGCTCACCACTGTGGATCATTACCCCAGCGACAGCTACGTTTTTTCGTCGCATGGATATGACTTACGGATCGACAACGAGCTTGTGGCCGAGGCTTTCGCCAGCCTGCCGGAACAGGAACAAAGCATTTTGATTTTGCACTGTGTTCTGGATATGGCAGACGGAGAAATCGGCAGCCTCATGGGAATGTCCCGCAGCGCCGTCCAGCGCCACAGGACAAGTACCCTGAAACAGTTGCGTGTGAAACTGATGGCGTTAATGCCGGGAGGGAGGTAAACGCGGATGAAGCAACCCACATTCAACGGCAAGGAGCTTCTTCCCCTTTCGGTGATGGAAGCTGCCCACGCTGGGGACGCAATGGCTATGGAACGAGTGCTGCGGTATTATGAGGGCTACATAAACAAGCTCTGCACCCGCACCTTGTACGACAGCAACGGCTTCCCTTATGTGTGCGTGGACGAGTACATGAAGCGCCGTCTGGAAATTAAGCTCATTCATTCCATCGTCGTTGCCTTAGAGTAACGGCACGGCCCCGGAAACGGAAATGTCTTTATTCTTCCTTTCCAAGTTTCCGCTGACCCGGTGGCCGCTGGGTGTACCTTGACAAATATGCCCGCAAGAGAACGGCGGCGCATCATAGGGCAAAACGGACACTTTCCGTCTGTGCCGAGCCATACGGCGGATGCGCCAAGAGGCTTTTCCCTACGGGAAAAGCGGAGCGACCAACACCACGCCGGAAAGCAAGTATGGCAGCTTGCGGGCGACGACGTACAGGCGGGCGATACTCCCTTATAGCCACAGTCCGAGCGTTAAAAGCGTCGCAGGCAATGGGTAGGGCCGTGTGAGAACCACGCGGGGGTGAAAGTCCCGTGGAGCTGCGCCAGCAGCCGTCCGTTATGGCCCATATTAAATTGCAACCTATTATTTTGGAAAACCGCTGTAAACTGTCTTTTTCAGGTACACAGTTTAGGAGGTTTGACCTATGGAATATGGTTTAGGGAAATTGGAAGAAATGAGCCGTATGGAATATGGGGCTGCGAACAAGGACGAACTGGTGGATATCAAAACCGTCCACATTGACCCTGACCTGCCCCCGGCTGAACGGCTATTGAATTATTTGGAACAGATTAAAAATCCGTACTGCTTCCGCTGCGGCGATACGGCGGTGCGGATCAGTTTTGCCGCTGATGGCGACAATCTGCAAAATATCCTTAAAAGGCACTTCTTAGAGTATAATTATCATTGGCAAAAATAAAGGGAAGAGATCGAAATCTCTTCCCAATCATACAGATTTATCTTATTGTTTAATTGACGAGAAAAAACATAAGGAGTCTGTATGATGAATTCAATGATAAAGGAAAATGGTGTAACATTCAAGGAGTTAGAGAAAAATATTTATGCATGGGTCTGCCAGATCGGAAGAGAGTTCACAAAAGAATTCCTGGAACGGTATGACCGGATGCTGATGGAGGACAGGGACAAGAAGAAGTACCGGAATAAAGGTGCCAGACAGACAACCGTAAAAACCGTGTATGGTGAAGTGACTTATCAGAGAATGGTCTATGAGGTAATAGAGGAAGATGGCACCAAACGTTTTGTGTATCTTTTGGATGAAACACTGGAACTGGACCATGTGGGGCTGATTTCAACAAACATGGCAGAATTGCTGGTAAAAGGGATCACGGAGCTGTCTTACAGGGAATGTGCCACGAAAGTCAGCGAGATGACAGGACAGACCATCAGTGCAATGGGAGTATGGAACGTCATCCAGGCGTTAGGGGAAAAGGTCTACAATGAAGAAGCAACGCTGACAGAAGAATATAAGAAAGGTCATGTAAAAGGGGAAAAAGAAGTTCCTGTCCTGTTTGAAGAAGCAGATGGAGTTTATATCAAACTGCAGGGCAAAGACAGAAAAAAGGAAAAGCAGGATAAGGCAGAGATCAAGATAGGGATCGCTTATGATGGCTGGAGAAAAACCGGTCCGGAGCGTTATGCCCTGGAAAATAAAGTAGTAGTTGCTGGTTTTTCAAAAGCAAAAGAATTCCAGGAATACCGGGAGGCAGTGATCGCACAGGAGTTCAATCTGGATGAAGTAAGCCAGAGGATCTTAAATGCAGAGGGGGCATCGTGGATTAAGAAAGTAAAAGATAAGAGTACGTGCTTCCAGTTAGACCCGTTCCATCGGAACAAAGCGGTAAAAGAAAAGATCCATGAAAGGACAGCGCGGGAAGCTGTTTTAGAACTTCTGAGGGAAGAAGAGATCGAAGAAGTATTCCGGTATCTGGAGATTTACCGGAACAGTCTGAGTGACGATGATGAGATTCAGGACGTGGAAGAACTGATCCGGTATTACGAGAATAACCGGGAAGGGCTCCTGCCATACCAGTCGCAGGGACTTGACCTGCCGGAACCACCAGAAGGGCTGGAATACCGGAACATGGGAACAATGGAGAACCATGTGTGGAGTGTAATTGCAAAGCGGATGAAACACGGGCACAGGAGTTGGAGCCGGAGGGGTGGGAATCATCTGGCAAAAATTCTGGCGAAGAAATGCAGTGGGAAACTGTATGAAGTAACGGAACGTCTGAGAAGCCCAGTATTTGAAGAAGAAAAAGTAGAAGAATTATATGGAGAGATCCTGATGTCGGCGAAAGCACCGAAGAAAGAAGAAAAAGGATACGAATATCCGGTGATGGGTCATGTGGTCGGACTGGACGGAAAGATACAGGGGGAGAGAAAGCGATTGCTACACATGGCTGGATATTAGAAATTAGTGTAGAAACAGGACTATTTCAACAAAAAGATAAATCAAAAAGAAAGTTGCCAACGATTACTTGACAGTAACATGTGTGGTCTTTGAGAAAATGTAAGCTTGCTTTTTGCCAGAAATCTACTATACTCTAATTAACGGGACTCATACTTAAAAAAAGAGAGGGAAAGACTATGGAATGGTTCAAGGAACATAAGAAGGCAGCAACCATCGGATTGGCAGGGATTTTTCTTCTTGTCCTCATCCTGATCGGGTGTGGGGTCGCATTCAGCGATTTGGGAAATGGATCAGATCAGAAGGAACAGGAAGCATCTGTAACCGACACAAAAAAAGAGACTGCAGAAGAGGAAAAAAGTTCTGATGCGGAAGTAAAAAAAGAGGATGCTGCGAAAGAAGAGGTCTCTGAAGAAAAAACGGAGACCAAAGAAGAGGCAAAAAAAGAAGAAAAGACAGAAAAAAAGGATGATACCAAGAAAACCAGTACTGCATCAGCTACGGCTACGACTAAAAAGGATGAAGCAAAAACTTCTTCCAATAAGTCATCCAGCAATTCCAGTACAAAGAAGACCGAAACAAAATCCAACGGATCCAGTTCTTCCAGTAGCAGTCAGAGTAAGCCGCAGCATACACATACCTGGGTAGCCCAGACAAAAAGTGTGTACCATGAAGCAACTGGTCATTACGAAAATAAGTGGGTACAGGATTCCGCAGCTTGGGATGAAGATCAGTATACAGAAAAAGTGGTATGTGGATGTGGGGCAGTATTTGACAATGACAATCAGTGGGAACATCATAGTTTAAATACGGATTGTATTTACGGCTATTCCGTACTTCCAGTAAAAACTGGAACAATTCACCATGAAGCAACCGGTCATAATGAGCAGAAATGGGTGCAGGATTCCGCAGCATGGACAGAGACTGTTACTACTGGATATAAATGTAGTGGATGTGGAGCGACAAAATAAATTCGTATTCTTTAGGAAAAAACTATGAAATGGTTCAAGGAACATAAGAAAGCAGCAAGCATCGGATTGTTTCTTCTTGTCCTGATCCTGATCGGGTGTGGGGTCGCATTTAGCGATTCGGGAAATGGATCAGATCAGAAGGAACAGGAAGCATCTGTAACCGACACAAAAAAAGAGACTGCAGAAGAGGAAAAAAGTTCTGATGCGGAAGTAAAAAAAGAGGATGCTGCGAAAGAAGAGGTCTCTGAAGAAAAAACGGAGACCAAAGAAGAGGCAAAAAAAGAAGAAAAGACAGAAAAAAAGGATGATACCAAGAAAACCAGTACTGCATCAGCTACGGCTACGACTAAAAAGGATGAAGCAAAAACTTCTTCCAATAAGTCATCCAGCAATTCCAGTACAAAGAAGACCGAAACAAAATCCAACGGATCCAGTTCTTCCAGTAGCAGTCAGAGTAAGCCGCAGCATACACATACCTGGGTAGCCCAGACAAAAAGTGTGTACCATGAAGCAACTGGTCATTACGAAAATAAGTGGGTACAGGATTCCGCAGCTTGGGATGAAGATCAGTATACAGAAAAAGTGGTATGCGGATGTGGGGCAACGTTTGATAGCGTAGAAGGTACTTACGGATGGGAACAACATTCGATTGATGGATGCAATTATGGTTATTCCGTACTTCCAGTAAAGACTGGAACAATTCACCACGAAGCAACTGGTCATAATGAACAGAAATGGGTACAGGATTCGGCAGAGTGGACAGAGACAGTTACCACCGGATATAAATGCAGTGGCTGTGGTGCGACAAAATAAAAAAGCAGAAAAGAAAATAGAGAAATAAGCTAGGGAAAGACTTTGCAGATGCAGAGTCTTTTTTTCATACCCTAAATACAAAAAAGAAAGGAAAAAGTCATGAAAGTAGGAAAAAGACTAACCGCTTTCTTCCTGGCAGGGATGCTGATCCTGACCAGCAATGTAACTGGTTTTGCCGAAGAAACTACGGCAGATCAACAGCCGGAAGAAGCAAAGAGTACCTATCTTCTGACCGTAGATGCAGAAGATAGTACAGTAACCGTAAAAGGTGATCATGTTGAGCAGAAGACTGCATCAACTTATCAGATTGAAGCGGGAAGTGAGGTAGCAGCAAGCATTACTCCTGCGGACGGAAAAGAGATAAAGGAAGTCCGTGTCAATAAGGAGCAGATGGATCTTGCCGATGGAACCGTTACCTTTTCCATGCCGGAAAAAGACAGCTTGCTGCAGGTAATCCTGAAAGAAAAAGAGCAGGCTGCCGAAGAAACGGAAGAACCAAAGCAGGAGGTGACGCAGACAGAAGAATGGGAACTTCCGGATGAGAAGGAATACCAACAACGGTTACAGCTTGCAAAGGCATTAGGCGTGGAAGACTGGCTGGATGAAGAGGGATGGCTGGATGATGGCTACTTTGCCGGAAAGAGTGATCTGGAATTAACAGAAAGCGGTGTAGTGCCATTGATTCGCAACAGTATTACGAATCCTAAAATGTCAAGAGCCGTAATTCTTTACAACAAAGTTACCTATAACAATATTTCCTCTGCAGAGTTTGCGGTAGACGGAAAGCCGGCCTTTTGCTTGGAGTACGCAAAGACAACCCCACCAGCAGGGACGGCAACGGGAACACCGACCGAGATTACAAATTCCGGAGTAAAAGCTGCCATGTATTATGGCTACAATGGACCGGCTGCAGCACAGTATAATTTCAGCAGCACCTCTCAGGCCGTTCTGGTCACGGCCACACTGAGCAGCTACTACTACAGTGGACAGTCTCCGTTTTCAAGTGCAACCAGTGGAAATGCACAGAGTACCGGATTTACAGCTTTTTTTAACTTTGTCGAAGCACATAAGGCTTCCGTACCATCCTCCTTTAAAGCCTATGCGGTAAGTACGGGTTCAAATACCCAGCATTTAGGATATTGGACGTACGCACCAACCGGAACCATGTATCTGACTAAGACATCGGCTAATACAGCAATGACGGACAATAATAGCTGCTACAGTCTTGGAAACGCCGTCTACGGGGTATATTCCAATTCGGCCTGTACTACAAAAGTAAAAGTAGGAACGTTGACTACTGGAACGAACGGTGTATCCAATCCGATCTCAGTCAATGAAGGAACGTATTATCGATCCACAATTTGATCCCGATCGTGAAAAGAAGATATTCAAAATGTATGTGTCGATCCCGGAAGAAGAGGAAGAGCGTCTGACAGCGAAAGAAAAAGTCGGACATCTGCGGTTTGAATGAAACCATTGAGGGCAAAACGCACCGATCAGAATATTGGTGAATGATTCGATGTAAACACCCCTGCTTTGTGGAAAAGACAGAAATTCCACAGAGCAGGGGTGAATTTGGTGAAAAACTCTTTGCAAATACAGCGGGGGTGTGAAAAACCAGGTTCTATATTTATGAAGAAGTTTCGCTTAAGACGCTCCGAGTTTCCGGGGCGTTTTCCTGGTGATATCCGTTACGACGTATACTTGCGAAAACAGATCCGGAAATATTATGCCATACGCTGAAGATTGCTCCCGGGAGCGTTGCAAATGGATTGGCTGCAAAATTGGCAGTGGCAAGTGTGATCGCAAGACCGCTGTTCTGCATCCCGACTTCGATCGCAATGGCAGTAGCTTTTGTATATTCCACACGAAAAAGTCTGGAAGCTCCAAGTCCAAGCCCCATGCCTGCAAGATTGTGAAGCATTACAATTCCGAGAACCGCAAAACCGGATGTCAGGATCTTTTCTGCATTGACAGCTACGATGCCGCTGATGATCATGACGATCGATACAACGGAAATAAGAGGCAGAATGCCGGAAATTTTTTCAATCTGCCTGCCGATGATCCATCGCAGAAAAATGCCCAGGAGTACCGGGATCAGAACGACCTTTACCACCGAAATTACCATACTGAAGAAGGAAACTTCCACCCATGCACCGGCAAGAAGGTATACCAGCAGCGGTGTCATCAGCGGTGCGGCAAGCGTGGAGGCAATGGTCATCCCGACTGAGAGAGCAACATCACCACCGGCAATATAAGTGATGACATTACTTGCAGTTCCACCCGGGCAGCAGCCAACCAGGATCACTCCCAGTGCAAGATCAGCCGGAAGGTGAAATGCCGTTGCGAGAAGCCAGGCAATGACCGGCATAAGTGTATATTGAGCAATAAAACCAAGGATCACTTCTTTCGGTCTGGTAAAGACAACTTTAAAATCTCCCATATGAATAGTCAGCCCCATGCCGAACATGGCAACACCCAAAAATACAGAAGTATAAGTGGTCGTCCACGCAAATCCGTCACGCCAGAAAAAGGCAAGAACGGAAAAGCAGATAATGATCAGTCCGATATATTTTGTGAGCAGGGATGCAATTTTTTCAAGTGTATGTAAGAGTCTGCTCATAATGAAACCTCGTAGCTAAAATTATCGATCAGCCGGGTCTTCCCGATGTAGACAGCCATTGCTACAAGCACATTCCGGTCAACACGCTCTACCGGCTGCATTGTCAGTGCATCTACCATGGAAATATAATCAATCTTTGCCAGTGGTTCTGCTTCAATTACAGCACGCATGGCAGCCAGTACCTGTTCTGCGTCCATGCCTGTCTGAATGATCTGCTGCCCTGTCCTGACTGCTCTTGAGAGGCAGAGTGCGGCAGATCTTTCCTGAGTATTTAAATAAGTATTTCTGGAAGATTTCGCAAGTCCGTCTTCCTCCCGGATGATCGGGCATCCGATGATCTCGATATCAAAATTCAGATCCAGTACCATCTTGCGGATGATCGCAAGCTGCTGGGCATCCTTCTGTCCGAAGTAAGCACGATCCGGTGTCACGATGTTGAAAAGTTTTGACACAACGGTGCATACGCCTTTGAAATGAATGGGCCTTGTCTTTCCACAAAGCGTTTCGGAAAGCAGATCAATGCTGACAAATGCGTGTGGGTCATGGTACATTTCTTCCGGTGACGGACAGAAAATAAGATCTGCACCGATCCGTTCGCAAAGCTGGCTGTCCCGTTCAAAATCTCTCGGATATGCCTCAAGATCTTCATTTGGTCCGAACTGCGTCGGATTTACAAAGTCGGACACAACGACGATATCATTTTCCTCCCGGCATTTCTGGATCAGGCTTGCATGACCTTCGTGCAGAAAGCCCATTGTCGGGACGAGTCCGATAGATTTTCCGTCTTTCTTCCATTTCTTAATCAGTTCTTTCGTTTCATTGATAGTTGTTGTTACCTGCATGTTTTTTCTCCTCTTTTTAAGATTCGGAGATAGGCTCTTTTCTGAAGTCACTGTTGTCTCGGAAAACTATTTGGATGATAGTGGAACTTTTTATGTGTCCATATCTTTGAGAAGCCCGTGGCGTTCGTAGTTCGTCACGCGGCTGATCTGATTCTTTTCATCTACGAATACAACCGCAGGTTTATGTGATGCAGCTTCTTCGGATGAATACTGTCCATATGCCATAATGATGATCTTATCACCTGTGCTGACACAACGTGCAGCAGCACCGTTCAGACAGATCATGCCGCTCCCGCGTTCTCCGCTGATCGTGTATGTTTCAAAACGACTGCCATTATTGACATCGACGATCTGGACTTTTTCATATTCCAGAATACCGGCTGCCTCAAGCAGTTCTTCATCTACCGTGATGCTTCCGACATAATCCAGTTCTGCCTGAATGACAGTTGCCCGGTGGATCTTTCCTTTTAACATTTCAATTGTCATTTTTTATCCTTTCCTTCTGGAAAGACTTCAGTTTCCAATGATGAAAAAATCTTTGATAAAATAGAATGTTAGACTTTTTCGAAGGTTCTGAGTCTTATTTCCTAAAAATATAAGCTCTTGCACTTTTGCAATGATCTCTGGTTTCAGATGAGATTTCAGTGATTCAGTCAGAGTATAGTTCTGTATCGACAGATACTATCTCCGCAGATGATTATAAAAAAGGAAGCGATAAATGTCAATGAGGGATGGGAATGTTTGCCTATTTATGCACACTATGATAAAATGAAGTCAATCCGGGGAACCTAATTCCAGAGAAAGAAGCAGACTTAGGATGAGGTGGCCTGATGGAGAAAATGTACTGGGATCAGTTTCTGCACAGCGGAAAGATCAAGGATTATCTTAGTTATAAAAATTGTATTGCAGACGGTCAGTCTTCAGAATGGGAAGATGACGGCAGAAAGAAGGAACAACGTGAACCAGATCGTATTGACAGGGATGGTGCTTTCGACGACTCCGGTGGGGGAATATGACCGCCGGGTCGTTTTGCTTACAAAAGAACAGGGAAAAGTATCGGCATTTGCCAAAGGCTCGAGAAGACCGAACAGTCCGCTTGTCGGAGTAGTGAACCCGTTTACATTCGGTGAATTTACCATGTATGAGGGAAGAAGTTCTTATACGATCCAGTCGGCAAAGGTGATCAATTATTTTTCGGAACTCCGGGAGGATGTGCTGGGAGCGTATTATGGTTTTTATTTTCTTGAGGTTGCGAATTATTATGCGAGAGAATTTAACGACGAACTCGAGATGCTGAAGCTTTTGTATCAGACGATGCGGGCGTTGACGAATCCGCATATTCCGGATGCCCTGATCCGGTGCATTTATGAACTGAAGATCCTGACGATCAACGGACAGGGACCGCAGGTCTTTCAGTGCGTGAATTGTGGGAATAAGGCAGAAACAGCAGTCTTCAGTGCCGGCAGAGGAGGACTGGTCTGTGAAACATGTGCCGGTGAAGTGCGGGACGGTATCAGACTGGCTTCTTCCACATTATATAGCATGCAATACATAGAAAGCAGTAAAGTAGAACATTTGTATACCTTTAACGTGAAGCCGGAGATTTTGCAGCAGCTTTCAAAAGTGACAGAACGGCTTATGGGACTTTACGTGGATCGGAAGTTTAAGTCGCTGGAAATTCTGGAAACGTTGCTGTAAGAGGTCTTGCAAAATAGTCCGTAAACCGCTACAATAGAAAACATTGATGCGGTGGGCGTTTCAGCGTGTATCAAATGATGGAAAATGAAAAAGAATGCGAGGAACATAAAATGGTTGAAAAGACAATGGACAAGATCGTAGCACTTGCGAAATCGAGAGGATTTGTATATCCGGGTTCAGAGATCTACGGTGGACTTGCGAATACATGGGATTATGGAAATCTCGGTGTAGAGCTTAAGAATAATGTAAAAAAGGCCTGGTGGAAGAAATTCGTTCAGGAGAACGCGTATAATGTGGGTGTAGACTGTGCCATCCTTATGAATCCACAGACATGGATCGCATCCGGACATCTTGGAGGATTCAGTGATCCGCTGATGGACTGTAAGCAGTGTCATGAGCGTTTCCGTGCAGATAAGATCATCGAAGATTTCTGTGCAGAAAAAGGAATTGAGATTGAAGGTTCTGTAGATGCATGGTCTCAGGAAGAGATGAGTTCATTTATTGAAGAACATCAGATTCTATGCCCGACCTGTGGAAAGCATGATTTTACAGATATCCGTCAGTTTAATCTGATGTTCAAGACATTCCAGGGTGTTACAGAAGATGCAAAGAATACAGTTTACCTTCGTCCTGAGACAGCACAGGGGATCTTTGTAAACTTTAAGAATGTACAGCGTACATCCAGAAAGAAACTTCCATTTGGTATCGGTCAGATCGGAAAGTCTTTCCGTAATGAGATCACACCGGGTAACTTTACATTCCGTACCAGAGAGTTTGAGCAGATGGAGCTGGAGTTCTTCTGCAAACCGGATACAGATCTGGAGTGGTTTGACTACTGGAAGAATTTCTGCCTGAACTGGCTGTCATCTCTTGGCCTGAAAGAGGATGAAGTGCGTTATCGTGACCATGATAAGGAAGAGCTTTCTTTCTACAGTAAGGCAACTACAGACGTAGAGTTCCTTTTCCCGTTTGGATGGGGCGAGCTGTGGGGAATTGCAGACCGTACAGATTATGACCTGACGCAGCATCAGAATGTATCAGGACAGGATCTCACATACTTTGATGATGAGACAAAAGAAAAATATATCCCATATGTAATTGAACCATCACTGGGAGCAGACCGTATGGTACTTGCGTTCCTGTGCAGTGCTTATGATGAAGAGAACATCGGAACAGAAGAGAAGCCGGATATGCGTACCGTATTGCATTTCCATCCGGCACTTGCTCCGGTTAAGATCGGTGTCCTTCCACTTTCCAAAAAGCTGAATGAAGGAGCAGAAAAGGTATATACTGAGTTATGTAAGTATTATAACTGCGAGTTCGATGATCGTGGAAATATCGGTAAGCGTTACCGTCGTCAGGATGAGATCGGTACTCCATTCTGCGTAACTTATGACTTTGATTCTGAAGAAGACGGAGCAGTTACAGTACGTGACCGCGATACGATGGAGCAGGAAAGAGTGAAGATCGAAGATCTGAAAGCATATTTTGAAAAGAAATTTGAGTGGTAGAATATTTGCCTTTCTCCGGAACGAAAGTTGTGCAGTCTTTCGGGGAATTATGGAAAGCCGGATCAGATCTCATACGAGAGATGACCGGCTTTTCGGTTAGAAAAGGACTCTTTTAGATGTGAGAAGATTTTATGGGTATCTGTGGAGAGAGCAGTACCATACAGATCAGATGGAAACAGATCAGAAGAAAATAAGGAGGAGATTTCAATGGAGAGAAAAAATGCATGGAGTCAGTACAGTGCAGAGGAACTGAGCCGTCTTGAGGCAGTAAATGAGGATTATAAGGCCTGCCTGGATGCCGGAAAGACAGAGCGGGAATGTGTACGTCTTACGATTGAAAGAATTGAAAAAGAAGGGTATAAGAACCTGAAAGAGGTCATCCGAAACGGTGAAAAAGTACAGGCAGGAGATAAGGTATACGCAGTATGCATGGACAAGACCATCGCAATGTTCCATATGGGAACAAAGCCACTGGAAGAGGGAATGAATCTTCTCGGAGCCCATATAGATTCCCCACGTATTGATGTAAAGCAGAACCCACTTTATGAAAATGATGAATTTGCTTATCTTGATACACATTATTATGGCGGAATTAAGAAGTATCAGTGGGTTACACTTCCACTGGCACTGCACGGAGTAATCGCAAAAAAGGATGGAACAGTTGTAAATGTCAGCATTGGAGAAAAGGAAGATGATCCGGTTTTCGTTATTACAGATCTGCTGATCCATCTTGCAGCAAAGCAGATGGAAAAGAAAGCGTCCACAGTTGTTGAAGGAGAAAAGCTGGACCTGCTGATCGGAAGTCGTCCGATCGAACAGGATGAGAGTCTGGAAGAGAAAGAAAAAGAAGCTGTCAAGGCAAATGTAATGAAGCTGCTGAAAGAGTATTATGAGATGGAAGAGGAAGATTTTCTTTCTGCAGAACTGGAGATTGTTCCGGCAGGAAAAGCACGTGATTGTGGTCTGGATCGCAGCATGGTGCTTGCATACGGACAGGATGACCGTGTGTGTGCTTTCACATCTCTTTTTGCAATGCTGGATGTAGAAGCCGTGGAGCATACAGCCTGCTGTATTTTAGTGGATAAAGAAGAGATCGGAAGCGTTGGTGCGACAGGTATGCATTCCCGTTTCTTTGAAAATACAGTTGCAGAGCTGGTGGCACTGACGGAAGGTGAGTCAGAACTGAAAGTCAGAAGAACCCTGATGAATTCCAGAATGCTCTCTTCTGATGTCAGTGCAGCATATGATCCGATGTATGCGGAAGTCTTTGAAAAGCGTAGTGCGGCATTCTTCGGAAAAGGTCTTGTATTTAATAAATTTACAGGATCACGTGGAAAGAGCGGATCGAATGATGCAAATGCAGAGTATCTTGCAAAGATCAGAAATGCAATGGATGCACAGGCGGTGGCATATCAGTTTGCAGAACTTGGAAAAGTAGATGCGGGCGGTGGAGGAACGATCGCCTATATCATGGCAAATTACGGAATGGAAGTCATTGACAGCGGAGTTGCCGTGCTGAGCATGCATGCTCCATGGGAAGTGACGAGCAAAGCCGATGTATATGAGGCATATAAAGGATACAGGGCATTCATTGAAAAAATGTAAAGCAGAATAGTGCCGGAGGTATTATGGAACTACAGACATGGATCGTACTGATCATAGAGCTGATTGGAACGGTGGCATTTTCAGTTTCGGGAGCTATGGTCGGAATGCGGAAGCAGATGGATATTTTCGGAGTGATCGTGCTTGGAGTTGTAACAGCAGTCGGTGGCGGAATGATGCGGGATGTGTTCCTCGGACAGATACCGGGAGCCTTTACTAAACCGGTTTATGTAGAGGCGGCAGTGGTGTCTGCGGTCATTCCGTTTGTATTGCTGTATGTGAATAAAAAGCTGCTCCACAGCAGATACCAGATAGTGTATACAAAGATTATTTTTCTGATGGATTCACTGGGACTGGGGATTTTCACGGCAATGGGGGTTTCAACGGGTGTGGGAGCAGGATATGAAAAAAATATGTTTTTTCTCTGCTTCCTCGGAACGCTGACCGGTGTTGGAGGTGGTCTGCTGCGGGATATGATGGCAGGGGTTCCACCCTATATTTTCGTAAAGCATGTCTATGCCTGTGCATCGATTGCCGGGGCGGTCTGCAGTGTACTGGTTTACCGTCGGTATGGGCAGATTCCGTCCCTGATCACCGGAACAGCAGTGACGTTGCTGATCCGGCTTGCAGCTGCACATTACCGTTGGAATCTTCCCTGTGTGAAACTGGAGGAGGGACGGAGCAGTATAAATGAGCCGGGGACAGACAAAGCAGAAAAGGATATGCCGATGATAAATAAATAAGATGTTGGGGTCAAAAGCCCCCAACAATGATGCCAACGGATTGTTTCGTGCTACGCACTCCCACAATCCTACCCGCTATTCGCATATCATGGTGCTTACGCCCCACTTTTATGCTCATATCGGGGCGGGTCTCAAGGTCATTCTACCACCAGTGTGCAAGCACACGTGGTTTCAGACCTTTTGACCCTGACAGCATAAATAAAGGACAGATCAGACAGAAAAGCTATAATATTCGACATGGTGTGCAGTAATGAATCTGAATGAGGCATAAATGAACAAAAAAGCATTGTAAAGATTGTACATAATTACGAACAAAACGCTTGACTCAACCATGTAAAACTATTAAAATATTATATGCGAATTAATGTAAATTTATTTGTAAAAAATTATTTTAGGAGGTCATTGAACATGGCAAAATGGGTTTATATGTTCACTGAAGGTAACGCCGACATGAGAAATCTTCTCGGTGGAAAAGGCGCAAACCTTGCAGAGATGACAAACCTGGGACTCCCGGTACCACAGGGATTCACAGTAACAACTGAGGCTTGTACACAGTACTATGAGGATGGCAGACAGATCAACGACGAAATTATGGGTCAGATCATGGAAGCTATCGATAAAATGGAAGGCATCACAGGAAAGAAATTCGGAGACAAGCAGAATCCGCTTCTCGTTTCCGTTCGTTCTGGAGCAAGAGCTTCCATGCCAGGTATGATGGATACGATCCTGAACCTTGGACTGAATGAAGAAGTTGTTGAGACACTGGCAGAAGCTTCAGGCAACCCACGTTGGGCTTGGGACTGCTACAGAAGATTTATCCAGATGTTCTCTGATGTAGTTATGGAAGTTGGTAAGAAGTATTTTGAAGAACTTATCGACAAGATGAAAGAAGAGAAGGGTGTTAAGCAGGACGTTGATCTTGACGCTGATGACCTGAAGAAGCTGGCTGAGCAGTTCAAGGCAGAGTATAAGTCCAAGATCGGTTCAGACTTCCCTTCAGATCCGAAAGAGCAGTTGATGGAGGCTGTTAAGGCTGTATTCCGTTCATGGGACAACCCGAGAGCTAACGTTTACCGTCGTGATAATGATATCCCGTATTCATGGGGAACAGCAGTTAACGTACAGATGATGGCATTCGGTAACATGGGAGATGACTGTGGTACAGGTGTTGCCTTCACTCGTGACCCTGCTACAGGAGAGAACGGTCTGTTCGGAGAGTTCCTGACAAATGCACAGGGCGAGGACGTTGTTGCCGGTGTTCGTACACCAATGCACATTTCCGAGATGGAGCAGAAGTTCCCGGAAGCATTCAAGCAGTTTAAAGAAGTATGCAATACTCTGGAGAAGCACTACAGAGATATGCAGGATATGGAGTTTACTGTAGAGCATGGTAAACTGTATATGCTTCAGACAC
>OLQL01001192.1_pt1 | contig 22806 bp, 18 predicted proteins | sample 1672971 | NCBI WGS metagenome assembly OLQL01 (sample SAMEA3136742, study PRJEB25190) | human gut metagenome | biome: human gut; feature: human-associated habitat; material: faeces | place: Austria | collected 2013
TTTTATCCTCAACGATGAAAAGATGTGTCTGCACACATCTCTTCCATCTCATTATTTTCAATGTTATAAGTTCTTAATAAAATTCAAATCCTGTTTCCGTAATGCCTTCTGTAACTTTTCGTTCTTTCTCTTCAGTTCCTTATTTTCTCTGGTTAGAGCTGCTACCTTCTGGTTCAGCAGTTCAATCTGCTTTTCCATCGCCATGTTCAGGATTTCTCTTCTTGGATCTATCATTCCAGCCTGTTGCTCTACCGCTTGGTTCAATGTATCCCGGACGGTTGGATTTTTATAAAAGAATCCTCTCGACAATCCAGTTTTCTTCATCAGCTTTGGAACGCTGATACGTTCTTTATTTGCCAGCATATCTTGTATTGCCTGCACTGCCAGTTCAATTTTCTCTTTACTTTTTCTCTGATTTTCCTCAATCATCTTGTCGTATTTGCTCATATTCTTCACCCCATCCTGCCAGACTCATATATATGATGTCACTCATCATCTGTCTTACTTCTCTGGTTTCGTCTGCCATTCTTTGATTGCTCATTTTCCGGTAATGCTGTACATTATTCAGTCTTTTATGCCCCAACAGTCTCGCTATCGTCCAGTCATCCAGATGCATTTCTGTAAGTTTGACGCCATAGTAGTGCCGGAACATGTGCGTTCCAAACCCGAATAATTCGCCATGATCATCTCTCAACTGCTTTTCCTGTATCATGGACATGACTTTTGTTTTTATAGCCATATACTGCATCGGGCGGTCAGGTTCTTTTTCATTAACAAATATGTATTCTGTATCACCGAACTTTTCCTGTGTATATTCAATAGAACTCTGTAACAGTTTTGCAAGTTCTTTACTGATCGGTTTTTTATATCTTTTAGTTTTAACTTGATATATTTCAATCATATCTTGGCCATTTTCTCTCGTCAGACAATCTGGTCTCAGTGTAAGGGTATCTGATATCCTAGTTCCAAGCATCTGATGTATCAGAAGACATCTTGCAATCTGTACATCCATCTGTGTAATTTCCGCATTTAGTCGTTTCATTTCATCATCAGAATACACTCTAAATTCTGCATTTACTTCCGGTGGAATATCCGTATTAATAAATAAATGCTCCAATCTTTCATAGCTGTAAATTTTTCCGATTGTCTCTAACTGTCGTCTTAATGAAATTACATAAGAACTATTCGCACTATGGGAAGTATCTTTTGTTGACAGATATATCAAAAATTCTTCCAGCACTTCTCTGTCTATTTCGCTGCAGCTTTTTATTTTGGAATACTCTTTTTGGAGATATTCTGAAAATATCCTCATTATTGTCAGTTCTCCCTGTACAGTTCCTATTGCTTCATACTGTAGATTCATATAAACAGCTTTCTTACATTCTTCCCGGATATCTGGCTGATATATTTTTCTGAAATCCAGTGTTTTTACATTATAAATTGGATTGGATCTGATTTTAATATCCAGATTTTTTAGTTCCCAGACATCTTTTTCTATCTCATCCCGTAAATCTTCTGGCTCTAAAAATTTCAGTACGTTTCTGAAATATAATATCGTCTCTGCTTCGCCATAGCTTACTGTACCATACACACTCTTCTTTTCTTTTACAATAGTTATTCCCTGTTCTAACATCCAGCCTTTTAAAAGTGATATCCATTTTTCTGGATTTCTATCTCCAAGGCTTTTGATTCTCCGATTTATTCTGCTGTTCAAAAACTTTGCAATATGATTATAAGCTGTTCGATCCTGAATCAATGCTCTAAACGTTCCATTTTTACAGCGATACATAATATAGCCTCGAAATTCTTCCTTTAATTCTTGCGTTGGAAGCAACGTTAAATCAAATTTTCCATTATCCTTACGTGTCCCTGTTTTTTGTAAATTGGAGAAATCTCTGAAATATATAATATCATTTTCCATCTTTTTCCTCTTTCTTTAACCATGACGCTAAACTACTTCCTTGCATTTCAAAGAACTCATCATTTGCCTTCGCAATCCTTTGTGGCATATAATCAATATACTGTCTTGTCATTTCTTCATAAGTATGTCCAAGATAATCCCGGATACTTTGCAGTGATACATGACTGTCATAAAACATAGTTGCTACTGTATGTCGATAATCGTGTGATTGAAATAAATATTCTCCATTTGCAATCTTATTTTCCCGGCACGCTTCTATCATCTGAGTTCGGAATGTACCATATAGGCAAGCACCACCTCTGCTATTTTTAAAAATGAATTCTTCAGGCTGAATTTCATGTTTTTTCAAGTATACTTTCATAATCCGATAAAGTGCCTGTGGGATTGGAATCCTTTTATAATTCTTCATTTTGACCTGATACACCTGAATCCAATAATCCTCGCCCTGCTGATAATAAGCATTTCCTTTCAATGTACACACTTCGCTTGCCCGTAATCCTAGACACCACAGATGTAAGAACATACATCGTAATCGCTCTGGAAAAAGATATAATTTTTTCAAAATTTCCATATATACTGTTTCCTCAACGCTACGATCATGATGTACTACTACTTCTTTTTGTTGGAAATATTCAATTCGGAATGGCATTCTTGTAATATACTGTTTAACTTCCATGAATTTATAAAAATGACCGATACCGAAAATTCTTTCATTAAATCCCTTTGCCTGTATTCCCCGTTCTCGCAAGCCGTCTGCATACTTTTTTACTTCTACGACAGTTGCATGAATCGCCAGTATCTTTTCTTGTTCCAGCAGTTCAATAAAATTTCTAATACATACAAATCTTCGTACAATCGTGCTGACTGCCTGTCCAGTAATTCCCAGTTCATATTTCATGTATGCCTGTAAAATTTCTCGATTCTGTATTTCCTTGACTTCCATAAAAGAAATGCTAATTAAGGATTTACTTTCGTCTATTCGATGTTTTCCAAGATGTAATCGTTCCAGATACCATACATTTGCTTCCCATTGGATCTGTTCCTGCTGCATAAACGCATCTCTTCTGCATTCACCTAAAATACTTCGTTGACTCGTTTCGGGAAAATTCTTTAAAATAGTTTCCACTTGTTCCATTTCCAGCAATCCAACATCCGTAATATTTAACTGAACACAAGAATCATAAAGCAGTTTTAAAGATTTTAACCTGACATTTCTATAAGCCTTAGACATTGAAGTATTTGCAATGATACGACTCAACGTATAAAAAATTTGTTTCTTTAAAACTTCTGAACAATTTTGTGTAAAATCCCACACCAATAGGTTTGTTTTATAAGAAGTTTCAAAAGTCTCAGCTATTTTCTTTTCCGGATAATACTTCAGAAAATAAATTTTATTTTGATATTTCCATTCATATATCCGCTTTCCATTTAGCGTCTGCATCTGTTGATAGATATGTTGTTGTTTTACCGTATCATATATTTTCAAATAGAAAGATACAATTTGTGATCGTATCTGTCCTCTTAAATATTGTTCATACGAATTTCGCAAAGGATAATCCATTTCTTCCAGATGCCAGATTTTTCTATCCGCCAAGAACTTTTTCAATTTGTTAATTCTTGAATCACTTTTTATTCCAAGTGCATCAATTTCTGAATATAGTTCCTGCTTTTTCTTCTCAATATCTACTTCAGATTCTGTTATGCGTTCTGCCTGTTGCAATAAATATATAGGTATTTCTCACACCTCCCTACTCCAGCAGACGTTCCGCCCCATAAATAGCAGTGTGTTGTGCATAAAACTCATTACTTGCTTCTATCAGTTCATCATCCAGCCAGTCCAGATACTTTATAGTCGTATCCAAATGTTTATGCCCCAATGCCTGACTGATCATCTCCAGTTCCCATCCTGCCTGCTTTCGCATATTTGCAAAATAGTGACGTAACATGTGGGGTGTGATTTTAACTCCCGTTTTCTTTTCCATTCGGTCCAACATATCATATACACTGTCCACTCTTAATGGCTTTCCAATGTTCTCACCCATGATATTCACAAACAGGTAATCCTGATGTTGCAGAATTTTCCGATATTTTGCCAGATAATCCATGAGAAATTCAAACGTATCATTACTTATCTTGGCACTTCTGTATTCCGCATTTTTGGCTCTTGCTTCATTTTCATTATCTTCCCGGAAGCATACCCTTATCATGTGATTCCTATAATCAATATCTTTGACATATTTTACTCCCAGTAGTTCCCCGATTCTGTATCCGGTTTCTGCTAACATAAGCAGCAGAAGCTGATCTCTTCGGTTCGTACAGGCCTGTAAAATTGTAATAATCTGATTTTCTTTTGCTGTTCTCCCACGATGTTCCTCTTCCTTCAGATAGGCTTTAAAAGAATGATTCCGCAGTACCTTTTTTACTCCCACCTGATTAACCGCTATAATCTGGTTATACGATAAGGTTTTGAGACTTCCGTACTGTTCATATTCTGCCTCTATAAATAAATAGAACCTGAACACATCTTTTAAGTATGCGTTGCAGGTTCCTTCATTCGGACACTTCTTTTCTCCAGACGTTTGCTCTGTATGGTTTCCGGCTTTAAGCCAGTATAAAAATTCCACAAAGTATTCTGTCTGTTTTTCATAATCTAACTGATAGACTTCTGTGAGTTCCATTTCTTTCTCTGCCATATATTTCATATAATAGCAGATTGAAAATGCTGTGCGTTTCACTGTATTTGGTGAACGTTTACATTTAATCTTATGCATTAGATATTTACTTGGCAGTTCTTCAATGCTCATTGTTTCCAGATTTCTGATGAAAAAATATTTTTCTGTTCCATCTTTTATCGTTTCCACCTTGTATATCATAAGCTGCCTCCTTTCCTCTAACGCTATACACAGTATACCCACTTCATGCCGAAATAGCTATTCATCAATACCAACAATCCCACCGAAAACGCCCTTGAAATACCACCAAACTTTTCGTGCAAAATCTGCTTTTTCTGTAGCAGAACCACGAACGGTTACAGGTAGTATTCCACGCCTTTCCGGTTTCGGATAAAGTGCTGGACATCTTTGATATCTTTTGCCATCTTGCAGCTCGGAAGCGCACACATCACTTCTTCGTGATACCTGCCACCTTCTCCTGCACGCTCGTCTAAAATGGACACGACACAAGTGTCTGTCTCGGTGCGGAGAGCCCGTCCGAATCCCTGTCTTAGTTTTTTCTGCATGTCTGGAACAATCACTGCCTGAATGTAATCTTTCAGATTAGCATATTCCTTCTTCTGTGCTTCGCTGATGGGATCTGGAACAGCAAACGGTAGTTTTACAATAATTAACGAGGATACCATATCTCCGGGGAAGTCCACTCCTTCCCAGCAGGAGCCGGCTGCAAAAAGAACAGCATTATCCATCTGCTTAAATCTTGTGATCTCTTCCGGGGAATGTCTCCACACTTCTATCATCGGGAACGGAATTTCATCCCTTAACATCTGGTAAACGTTTCCCATCAAATGATAAGATGTAAACAGCACCAGCGTATGTCCGTAAGTCGAACAGATCAGCGAATGGATATGCCCTGCTATCATCTCTGCCTCTTCCTGACTTCCTCTTCTGCATTTTTTCAAATCCTTTGGCAGATATAACAGACAGTTTTTCTGATATTCAAACGGGGAGTCTGCCACATATTCCCGGACTCTCCGCACTCTCTGTAATCCTGTCATTTTCCGAATGTGGGAAAATCCCTGTCCGGTTTTTAAAGTTCCGCTTGTAAGAATCGCTCCCATACCTCTGCTCCATAACATCTGATCCAGGTACTGCGGAATCCGTCTGCTGGATGCACACAATATAATCCGGTGGTCATGGTCCTGCTTCAGATGCAGCACATACTTCTTATCCTGATGGAAAAAGCATTCCAGCACACTTCTGGTTTCTTCCAGCTTGTTTCTGATCCACTTCGGAATCTTCTTTTCTAATTTTTCTATGATCTTATTCATGGTCTGTATCCCCTCATATAAATACATTGCACACTCTTCTGTCATGTGGAATTCTTCTTTGATTCCATATCTGGTTCTGTGGTTTTCTCCTATGATGTCCAGCACCATCCGGATCATACCGGACAGTTTTCTTATCTCCGGTCCTTGATATTCTTTTCCAAGATAAAAGCAGATTTCCCGGATATCGTCATAACACAGGCTCTTCCCGAACATCTGCTTTGCTGCATCCGGCAGTTTGTGTGCTTCATCTATAATCAATGCCCGGTAATCTTTCAATAACGGGCGGTAATCCTGCAGTCTGTGATAACCATCAGCCAACAGATAATTGTGATTACAGATCTGAATGAACATTTCATTATCTCTGGAACGCTCCAAATACTGCTGATATCTGCACGAACCTCTTTTCGGGCAGTCTCCCGAACAGAACTTCGGTACACTCACCATCCTTCTGTCAAACCCACTTAAGTTGGACACTTCGTCCATATCATAATGTTCTTTCAACGACAACAGCGTTTCTTTCTGCAACGCATTTTTGTTTTTCTCTTCGATTGCAACGATTCGTTGCTCCAACCTCTCATCGCAGACAAAATGCTCTTTCCCTTTTCGTATCACAGCTTTAATAGGGGCCTGAATCGTCCCGTTCTCCTGAAGAATCCGGTAGAGAAAAGGAATATATTCTGTAAGAATTGCTTTCTGGAGTGCAATGCTGGAAGTGGATATCACGACCGGACGCTGCTCATAAGGGGAACATCCTTCTGCAAGGAGGGAATATTTTCTCATCAGAACACAGGCTACCAGATAAGCATACGTCTTGCCGATACCGACACCCGCGTCACACAGTGCTATGTTTCTTCCCAGCAGGTTATCCAGCATTTCGTGGCATAACATAATCTGTTCTTCCCTTACTGCCATTCCATGCTCCGGGAACAGTACCCGAAAGATCGTATCAATTTCACGATGCGCTCTTTTTAAATATTCTTTTGTGTAATACATAATTTGTTACCTGATATGCGTGCTGATACCACATCAATACGGCTGTAAAGGATTTCTCCCTACAGCCGCATGTATCTGATATCAACGACACATTCTTCCTTGATTTCTTATACTTTTGTTTTTTGGCGTTGTATTTGTCCTCGACTTCCCCATTGCCTTACGGGAACATTACAGGCGGATGCTTGGCATTGCACCGCTCATGGATTTTCTAAAGGTCTTGCTGATTACAACCCAAAGTCCATCCTCTGCTCACTGGCAGTTCCTATGTATCATTATCCCCTCGTAAGTGATCCTCGCAAAAGACCGCCACGATCCTGTTTCAGTTAAAGCTGATTCGCTCGAAACAAAAACACCAGCAAAGAATTTTTTGTATTCTTTGCTGTCATTTTCATTTGTCCTCGCGCCTTCCTGACACGCTTCTACTTACGGGAACGTACCTGTAATGCTGGTATAGGATTGTCAAAGTACACTGGCAAAATTTACCTGCCTATTAAATAGCCGACGAAATTCGTCATTTTTGTCTCAAAATTTAAAATTTTTCAATTTTTTCCGCAAAATCTTTCTTTTCGTATAAACGGTATCCTTCGGAAGACCCATAATATTTGCGATTTCCTTAATCGAATATCCCCATGTACTAAGCAAAAGTATCTCCAGTGTCTGATGCTCCGTATCCTTTAACACTTCATACAACCGTCTATCTCCCACATGATCTAAGAGTTCCCGGACATCCATTGCAAACGGTTCACCGTCCTCTGGGTTTCCTGTATCAATCTCCTGCATCGTTTCTTCCAACCGTTCCCGGTATCTGCGTTCTTCCAGAAAATCTTCCCAGTCCATCTGTCTTAATTTCCGAATCTTTTCCTCGTCTATTCCCAGTTCACGCAGTTTCTTTTCTTCCTGTTCCTTCCAATAACGCCATTTTCGTTCTTCACTCGCTTTGTTATAAGCCATTATCTTTCCTCCGATCTGATTTTTGTATAGAAATCAAATCGGAGCATGGCGGTGACCGGATGCATGACAAACTACCATTTTCGAAAAACATCGAAAAAAAAATGTTGCAATCTGTTCGATTACAACACTTCTTCTTTTTACCTTTTTGTTTTTTCAGTCAAATTCATTGATATAAATCCTTCTATCAAGTTGCTTTTAACAAAAAATCATTATCACTTTTATTGCATAACTTTACTTTTTATAAAAAACGTTTCATTATGTAGGTTCTCATATTTTTTCATCTTTCATGATAGTCTTCTACTTTATTTTTTATTAAAACACCATCTTTCAATTCATATACTACATCTACATCTGCTAATCTTTTCGTATTTTCGGTATTTCTTTTCATTATTATTTAAATAAATTATATTATTTTTATTATTTTGTGTCAATCTTATGCGATAATATTTTTATTATTCCATAATTGCATTCTACCTCTTTTTGAGATGTAAAATAGATACTTGTGATATTTGAAAGATTTTAATTATTTATAACGGTAAAATTCATTCATCATACAAGTAATTTCCTTTAAAGTAATACTTCTTTCCTCATACTTCCCAATCAAACACTTCTAAATATTTACGATATTCTGAAATCGATGTACGATTATTCTTAAGAAAAAAACAAATGAGGAGATTATATTATGAACAATTTACCATTGAAAACTATTTGGAGTATTGCAGAATACAAAAACGCTTAGATTCACAAACATTAAAAGCATATCGTATAGACCTACGTCAATTTTCCGAGCAAATTTGGATAATCGAAGCTTCAGAACTTACTGTTCCCCTTTTAGAAACATATATAGCAAAGTTGCATCAACAATATGCCCCCAAAACTGTAAAACGAAAAATTGCTTCTTTAAAAGCTCTCTTTCATCATCTTGAATACAAAGAAATAATACTTCATAATCCTTTCGCCAAATTACAATTAAGATTTCGCGAACCAATTATACTTCCGAAAACCATCCCTTTGCCTAAGAAACATGATCAACAGATATTGTCATCTTGCTGGAATTCGTCAACATATTACTCCCCATATGTTTCGACACTCTTTTGCCACATTACTTTTGGAACAGAATGTTGACATTCGTTATATTCAAACTATGTTGGGACACAGTTCAATAAATGTGACTGAAATATATACACATGTGACTATGACAAAGCAAAAAGATATTCTTAAAGCCAAACATCCTCGTAAAAGCTTGAATATAATAAATCAATTATAGTAGTTTCAACAGCCTTGCAAGTAATCTCTTTCAAGGCTGCTTTTTAGATTCAAATTATCTATATTCAACATTTTGTTCCATTAAAAAATTTATTCCTTTATATTTTTCATTCATCTGATAGTTCCGTTTTTAGTGGATAATTTCTTATTATCTATTATTCATTGTATCATATACTCCATTTATATTTATATTCATTAATTCTAGTTAATAAATCAAAAAATCGAACACATTTTTTAATTATTAATTAGCAAATATTTTTTTATAATCTACGCAATTCTTCATCAACGCTTTATGTGTTCCCTCTGCGACTATTTTCCCGCCTTGAATAAAAAAGACTTTTTTACTTCTTCTTATACTTTCAGGCTTATGAGCTATATTTAATACAATTGCCTTCTTAGCGATCTCTTCTATCTGATTACAGATTTGTCTTTCCGCTTCTCCATCCAAATCCGAAGTAACTTCATCCAAAAGCACAATATCTGCTTTTTTCAACAGCACTCTTACAAAACCAAGTTTCTGTTTTTGACCACTTGAAAAATTTTCTCCACCTGATTCTATCAACTCATAATATCCCTTTTCCAACTTCTGTATATCACTATGTATCCCCACTTTTTTACACACTTCTATTACTTCTAAATCTGATATTTCATTCTGCCCCAATTTCAGATTATCCATAATGGTTCCTTGTAAAAAAAAGGGTTTTTTAGGCATATACACTATATTATTTCTTAAATCCGATGCAGAATATTTATTTATTGGTACTTGATTAATTTCAATTTTTCCGACTTTACATTCATAAAATCGTTCTAATAGCTTGAATATTGTGCTTTTCCCACACCCATTACTTCCTACTAATGAATATAATCCAGGATTTTCAATTGATAAATCAATTTTTTTTAATACTAAATTGTCTTTATATCCAAATATTACTTGACGAAATTGAATTTTCTGAATAGGTTCTTTAAGTATAATTCCATTATTCTCTTCTTTCTCAGAATTCAATATTTCATTCATTCGTTCATAAGATACCACTACTTCCTGTTTATTCAAATTTAGTTCCATAATCTTTGAAAGAGCTTCAAAAAATTTTTCCATATATGAGCAAAACGAAACCAACATACCTATAGTCATATTTCCTGCAACAATTGACATTCCTGCAATAAATAAAATTATAACATTAATTATATTTCCTGATCCACCTCTTATAAATCCTATTTTTTGCAAAAGGACTTCCTTTTTCAAAAGAATCCGAAGCCTCTCTTTTAAATATTCTTTATAACGTTGCGATACAATATTCTCTAAGCCAAAGGCTTTGATTTGGATTACCTCAGATAAACTCTCATTTAAAAAACTATAATATTTATCTGTAAATATCCTTATTTTTTGATTCATCATATAAACTTTTTTTTGAAATATAAAATTAATAAAATATAACATTGGTATTGTTATGAATGTTATACCAGCCAACGATTTTGAAATATTTAAAATAAAATATACAGAAATCCCCAAATTAACCACAATCATCAAAATGCTCGTCATGCAATCTAAATAATAACTAACAATATTTTCTATATCAAATTCTATTTTATTAAATAATTCTCCTGTCTCATATATATCTATTTTTTTACATTTAATAGAGAAAATATGTCCAAATAAATTTAATTTCATTTGATTCTCTGTTATATTCGTAAGCCAATTTCCAACTAACGATTCAATGGACTCTAAAATTAACGTTACTATTAAAATAGTTCCGAATAACAACAACCATTTTTTTAAAGAATATACATTTTTATCAGATATACTATCCACAATTTTCCCATATACATATGGATTTATTCCACTTACAATAGTCCCCATTCCTATTATTAATATTAATAATAGGAGACCTTTCCTATTTTTTTTGAAATATTTTATATATATTTCTTTATTCATACTTATAATTCCACCATTTTCGAAAGTATCCTTGAATAAAAATCTCCATTACTCTTATTCTTTTCTATTTCATCAAGTATTTTTCCATCTTTCAATAAAATAATACGATCACAATAACTCGCCATCTGCGGATCATGTGTAACCATAACAATTGTTTTATGATATTCTGTAGATATTCGATTCAATGCATCTATCACTATTTTTCCTGACTTAGAATCCAAATTTCCTGTCGGTTCATCGGCTAAAATCAAATCTGGATTATTAATCAACGCTCTACAAATCGCAACTCTTTGCTTTTCACCTCCCGATAATTCATATGGATTCTTCTTTAGAATATGACTAATCTGAAATTGTTCTGCATATTTTCTTGCCAATTCATGCATATTGTGCATTTCTATATTGCCAATAATCATTGGCAATATAATATTTTCCTCTACTGATAAACTATCCATTAAATAAAAATCTTGAAAAATAAATCCTATTTTCTTATTCCTGAGATCAGCCAACTTATCTCCATACAATTTACTCGTGTCTTCTCCCATGAAATATATTTTTCCATCACTTGGCTTATCAATCATTCCTAAAGTTTTAAGAAGGGTTGTTTTTCCACAGCCAGATTTCCCCATTATTCCCAAAAATTCTCCTTTTTCCACATGAAAACTAATTTTATCCAAAACATTTACATATTTCTCACTTTGATTTAACAAATTTTTGCCATAATTTCGACTTAAATTTTTTATATCAAGTATTTTCATTTATTACACCTCCCTCACTATTTTTTTACAAATGTAAATTGTAAAAATTTTTCGTATACTATATTCAATTGATACATATATACAAACCATTAATATCCAAGCTTTCCAAACTGTATTTCCATATATAATTCCGCTTTTTTTATCTACTATAAAATTTATTATCAAATATCCTAAAGAAAGCACTAACGCCGCTATTATTGATATGCATGGCAAAATTTTAATTTCCATATTAATTGTTTCATTCCATATCTTTTTTCGTATTCCCATACATTTTAAAAATTTCCATTGTCTCTGATAATATGGAGTCTCTGCAATTGTTTTAATTGCAAAAACGAAAAATCCATTTATAAGCATTGAAAACATGATAAAGATTTTATTTGTAATTTTAAAAATTTTCACCTTTTTTATATTTTTTACAAACTCTTTAGTTATATAAAAAGTGCTTTGAGGTGTATCCGTTAATCCAAAATCTTTTATATTGTGTTGTTTTATATACTGATTCAATTCTTTTAATACAATCTTTTCTTTTGAATCAGGTATCTTAAATAAGCTTAGCGTTGTTGGTTCATACTCTTTCTTTTGCATTTTTAATCTTTGTAATTTAAAATATTTATTCGAAAACACTATTACATTTTCCGCTTCATTATTCATTCTATATTTTCCAAAAAGATTTCTACTTTCTGTTTTTTTTAATTTATATAAATGTTTTTTATCATGACTCGGCAAAATATTATTTGTCCCCGGATCAACATATTCTTTTAATTTTGATGTATAGCTTCCCATGGCCAACCATGTAAAACCTTTTTTCCCATAATCAAATCCACCTTTTGTTGTATCCACTCCTCCTCTGTTTCCGGTTCTATATTCACTTGTAATATATACGATTTCTTTATTCTTTAAACTTATTTTTTCACCAGTTAATTTTTCATATGTATCTTCTGAAATTCCAATCAACTCATTACCATAACTGCTCACTCTAATTATCGGTATATTTTTTACACTTACTTGATATTCCTCACATAAATTCCCACAGATTTTTATATCTTGATTATTTTTTCGATTAAACCATATTGCCTGATAAGGATATTTTTCTTCATATCTACTTATAGGTAATAAGGTAGTAATATTGGTCACACAATATCCCATCGCTACAAAATGAACAGACAACAGCATTAAAAGTATAAGCATATTTGTTTGGTACTTACTATATAGTCGATTCAATTTCAAAATATTTTTATCATAAAATTTGGTATGTTTGTGTATTTCTTCAAGACATATTCCTCCCCCAAACATTAAAATCAAAAATCCCCCAAGAATCCATTCTAAGTGTGAAAAAATATATCCCCAACTCATTGAACTTTGATAACTAAAGTAACTAAGACATAATATTCCTATCCCTAAAATAATAAATACACTCCAATAAATACTTTGAGGTTTTCTTTCTTTAATTGAATCCGTTGCAATTATAGAGCTTATTCCACAATTATCATTCCATACCAATACGAAAACAAAAACCAGCGCCATAATCAAACAACTAACTTTGCATGCATTAAGATAAGTATCCAAACCAATTTTTGTATAGGAAATATACATTGGAAATAAATTGTGCCATATTTTTTGTACAAAGGAAAAAATAATTTTTCCCATAAGTACTCCACTTACCAATGATATGCCCCATCCAAACAAATATTCTAAACCAATCATAGAATATATTATTTTTTTCTTTGCACCTAATATAATAAAAAGAGCATAATCTCTAAATTTCAATTTAATATAATTCATCAATGAATATATCATTAAAGCCGTTGCAAAAATTGTTATTACTAAAACTGAAATAATAATTTCTACCAATGTATCTTCTAAATTTATAGAATTCGAAGCACTTGACTTTACAACAGAATATATTCCCCAAAAAACAAAAAAAGTTGTAACACCGATCATATTTCCTATAAAAAAAAGTATATAATTTTTTATATTATATTTCATATTTTTTATTACTATTTTAAAAAACATTTTTCCTCCTCCATTAATGAAAACTGTCTGTTTTACAGAAAGTTTTCATTCGCACAATTATTAATTTTTTGTACTAATTGCAGAAGGTCTAGTACTCTTTGTACTTGTACCCTTACAAGCAAAAGTACAATAATTCTTACATGTCAATCCACAAAAGCTTTTTGAGTTTGTCATATTAGTTATTGTAGCGTTATTCTTTACTTTATTATCGTACCTTCCCATACCTACACCTCCTCTCCTTTTGCATTTATGATTATTTTCTTGATTTTTCAAATCAAGAAACAATCATTTCTTTTACCAATATTACGAAATGTATATCATGGTAACTATTTTTACTTTTCTTCTTTATATTGCTATTTAAAAATAATTCCATTTATTGCATCAACATATAATTCATCATTCTTATTATTTTCTAATTGATATTCATTTATAACTTTTTCCCACCATTCTGTATATAGCTTATTTATTTTCGCTAATTCATCCTTGCATCTTTTATATAATTCCTTATCATTACTTTCATTCAATACTTTAGCCAAATTATTCAATGCATTCTTTTTTTCTATCAACTCATTAATTTCATTTTTTTCCACAATAGATATTTCTTGCACAAGCATCAATTTATTTCCTCCAGTTTAGATTCAATATCTTCAGAATTGTAATATCCCATATACATACCCTTTCTTTCCAAGATTTTTATTGGATCTTCACACTTTATATCATCCAATTCTTTTTCGAATTCCCACATATTTTTTAAATTTTGTTGAAAATATACCGATATCTTTCTTTCAATTTGAGCCTTATCACACTGAAATGATGGGGAAATATTTACCTCATTTGTATATTTTTTATTTAAATACTTACAATTTTCACACTGAAAGCAATCACAAACATTACAGATTGGCATATATTTTGTTGTATATAGATTTCTGTTCGGTAAAGTTATACCTGTATATATATTTCCAATATTTCCCATTTTTTCTGAATAAAACGCTGGACATACATACAAATTTCCATCTGGAGCATAAGTAAAACTTCTACTGCCTGCATTGCATTCTTCATGTTTATAAATAAAAAATATATCTGTTATAATATTTATCTCTTTAAAAATTTGTGTTCTTTTGAATTCTTCAATTAACAAATCAGCACATTTTTTTAATTCCCTATAATAATCTTTCATATTAAAATTACGACTTATGTTCATAATATTAATATTAATTCTTTGGGTTTTCGATAATATTTTTTCAATAAAGTAACTCAGTTTCGAAATATTCTTTTCTTCTATGTTGAATATAACTATTTCTTGCTCTTTTATTCTTTTTATATGTGATATTGAATCCACAGTTATTATCAATTGATATTCATCAAAAGGTAATCCTTCCCTATATCCTTCTATTGGAATTCTATGCAATACTTCATACTCTTCATACTCTACCAAACTATCCTTTTCTATATTTCTTGAATGTAAAAAAATCGGTTTCATAAAATTTTCTTCTGCAAATTTCAACCCTTCCCGAATTCTTTTTTCATTCATCCCTATATTTTGTAGACTATTATTCTGATAAGAACAATCTGAAACATAATTATCATTCAACAAAAATACCAGATTGTTTTTCCAATAATAATTCTGTCGCTTAATTCCTTTTTTATGAAATAATTTTGCAAAATAATAATTATTTGCTCTAACTCTCGCTTTATGCATTTTACATATATATTTTGCTTTTTGAAAGTTCGTATTTGAATCAGCTTCATCATAATTAAATCCTTGACAAAATTCACATCCCTTAGCAACACTACAGTTTAAGCATTCATCATCGCACTGATATTTATAACTTGTTAATAAAAATGTCCTCGCCAATTCATAATCAATACCTTTTTCAATATCACCAATTACATATCCTACTCTGTGATTTAATGAATGATCATAATATCTAACACAAGGATATATTTTGCCATTTGGTCCCAAGGCCAAAATTTTTCCCGCACCACAACTTGTTCGGTCTAAGTCATCTTCACTATATGGCATTCCAATATCTCCTAAAAATAATGAACATTCATATTTATCATATAAATCATTATCTACTATATAATCAGCTAATTCTTTTAATTGATTTTCAAATATAATCTCATCCTTATCTTTCCAAACATTTTCATAAACAACATTTGCTGCAATTGTTTTAATTCCTATATTCCACAAATGAATAATACTATCCTTTAAATAAATCAAATCGTCACTTGAAAATGTTACTTTTGTACTTCCCTCAAATTACTCTAACCAAAGTTTAACATTATTGTAAACAATATCATATGAACCTGATCCATCAGGAAAAACCCTTTGTAAATCATGCTTTTCTTTAATTCCATCAATAGTAATTCCGATTGAGATTTTCCCTTCATTTTTCAATATAAGATTTTGCACACATGGATCCGAATAATTCACTCCATTTGTACTAATACTTATTTTGTAATTCCAATACCATTGATTTCTTAACTTATAAGTTTTTGTTTTAAAATAATCACAAATCTGATCAATCAATGAAGCTTCTAATAACGGTTCTCCACCTATGAAATCCAATATTACAGCCTCGCTTTTTATAAATTTTGTATCTTCTAATATGTAATCAATAAATTTTATTGCTGTTTCCAATTTCATAACTTTATTTTTTGATTTGTGCGTTACATAACAATACTTACATCGCAAATTACAATCTTCTGTAACAATAAACGTTAATGTTTGTGCCATGCCATCATTCCACTCTGGCTGAATATTTCCAACACTATAATTATTATTCATCTTCTTTTACCGTTCTTTCTCAAATTTCTTATGTAGCTACTAATAATTAATTTTATACAATTTTGCAATAAAACCATCAAATTTAGCACCTTTACATACTTCTAAATCAAGTAGTTAATTCCCCATTACATTAATTTAAAACTAACAAAAGTCTTTACTAATGGCTTAATTTTAAGATTATGTATTGCAAAAATTGTGGGTAATAACCAATGAAATAATGACCACTAAATTTCAAAAATGCATTCTATCATAACCATTTTTATACTTTCTAATACATAACCTTAAATAAATACACTTCTAAATCAATGTCTGTTATTTTTCGACACATTTTTATCAAAAACTAGTTTTCTTTTGTGCATATAATACAATTTCTTTTATTTAATGTCAATATTTTTATTGTATAATATTTTTATTATCCCTTTTTTATTATTTTTTTCATTATTGTATTTTTTATCACATTATTATATAATTAATTTAATATAATATTTCAAAGAGGTGTTTATATGAATTTAACAAAAAGTGAATCCGATGTTTTAGAAATCTTATTAGATGCAAATGCCCCTTTATCTAAATCCGGAATTTTAGAACATTCATCAATCAACAAATGCTGGAAAGATGGGTCAATTCACATTTTATTAAATAGTTTATTAGAAAAGGGAGCTATCTATGAAGCCGGTTTCATCCGAACAGGAAAAGGATTTGGAAGGACGTTTGCTCCAACAGAAAAAGGACGTTCCTATTTTTCAAATTTATTAATGAATATTTCACAAAAAGCTGAACCTTATAAAATCTTTTCACAATTAATACGTGAAAATGTTTTTACCGACGAAGAATTGGAAGCACTGGAGCAATTAATCAAATCAAGGAAATAATATTATGGGACATCTTAATGTAAGCATTTTTTCTATTTTCAGTAGTTTAATTTTATTTAATATTGCTGCAATAATTATAGTTGTGAAAAGGAAAAATACAGCTTTTATTGCTAAATATAGTGTCAATTTGCTTTTAATTTCAACACTATTAGCTTTTTTAAGATTGCTTTTTCCCATAGATTTATATTATGCAAAAATTATTGATATACACAAAATTTACCGTTTTTTGAAGCCATTTTTTACTTTACAACTTTTTAACGATTTTGCTTTATATCAGTTATTATTGATTATTTGGTTATTAGGATTTTTTTTATTTGGATTTTACTATTTATTTATTTCTTTATTTGAAATTCACAAATTAAACAAACTAGAATCCATCAATCTCCCTGTTATAGAGAATTTGATTTCTCAATATTCTAACCGTAAAATTATTATAAAGGTATCTACTACCGTAGATATTCCAAAAGTTTGGGGATTTCGTGCATGCCATTTGTATGTTCCCGATTTCTCCCTTTCTTCTGAAGAATGGAAGTTTATTTTAGAACATGAAATAGAACATATAAAACTGCATGATACTTTTATTAAAGTCTTGTTACTTTTGGTCTCTGCAATATTTTGGTGGAATCCTCTTATGTATATTTTGCGTAAAGATATTGACCAAATGTTAGAACTGAGATGTGATGCCAAGTTAATAGAACGCTATTCAAAACAACAACAGACTTATTACCTTGAAACTTTGTTAAAGGTATTAAAACAAAAAAGAGCCTCTATAATTTCAAATTCCCACAATTATATGACAGCTTCTTTTGTAAATTATTCTGCTTATTCGTTAACTCGACAACGATTTGAAATAATTTTAGATAATAATCACCGAAATAAAAAACTAATATTTTGTTATTATGCCTTATCTATTTTATTATTTATAGGTTCTTATTTTATAATATTACAACCAGCTAAAACTGTAGATACTACAAATACACCAACTTTAATCTTACATGTATCAGATGACCAATATGAATTATATGTTAATGGAAAATTTTCAAAAACATTAAATTCAACTGATATCAAAAAGCCCCAATATTCAAAATATGAAATTATAGAAAGGAGTCAATAATTATGCAACTGAAAAAAATCAAAAAATTTATTTTAAAGGTATGTCCGTGTATCCTAGGTAGTGCATTTCTGCTACAGGCATATACGATGCCTGTATTTGCCAATACTCTTTCAAACAATTATTCTTCTCAAAGTATATCTAATGCCAGAGTAGAACAAGTCACTTGGAAGTATCGTACATATAAGGGCAAAAAGCAACGAAGACTATGGTCAATTACTTATGAAAAATGGCTGACTGATTGGTTACCAGCATAATATTATATAATTATTTTACATTGTATCGATTAAAAAGTAGGATTAATCCACATTTTCTTTAAGGTTAATCCTACTTTTGTTTTACTAATGAATATTTCTACTTTTCAAACACATTAACAAGCATATAACTTTTTACCAACTCCTCCCATACCCCATAATAGCTCCATAATCTACTGTATAATTTCTCTGCCGTACTTGGTCGCTGGAGTTTCCCTCAATCGTGTAAACTCGTCCACCTTCGCACTTTTCTACAATTCCTACGTGGTCTGATATTCCATCGTGATCCCAGTCGAAGAAAATAATCATTCCAGCTGATGGGGTTGTTCCACCGCTCTGCCATTTGTTCTTTCCCTGAAACCAGGTAACACCATCACTGCACAAGGAGAATTTTGGAACATTCCCACTCGCTATCAGGCCACTCTGGTCTGCACACCAGCTTACAAAACAGGCACACCATTCTACATGACTATCAAATCCATACCAGCTCCAGAACTTCTGGCCACCACTGTTCCCGATCTGCCCCATTGCTACCGAGACAATCTGCTGATTTCCAAACAAACCAGAAAACAGGCTGCCACCGGAATAATACCGCATTACATGGGGAACGTATTCGGGATCTCCGTAACTGCTCCATCCATGTGAAGCTGCCTGCTCCTGTGAAAATTGTAAAGCATTGGCTTCTGTGTATCCGCCTCTTTGCAATGCCCATCCTATGTATCCGTTTCCATAGTTATATCCCTGCCATGCAAGTTTCAGCTTGTCCAGATCCTGTGGACTGCTGCATCCTGCCTGTCTGATACAGTCTGCAAAGGTCTGTACTCCAACCTCTATCGAATAATCCGGATCAGTAATAGAACCAGGAGTGTGTGGGAATCTTGTATTATATGGACTTTCCGAACACTGCATCGGGTCTGTTCCCCTGCCTCCAGATTCCTGCATCATGATGGCCTGTATCGCAGACACATATTCCGGAATGCCGTATTGGGATGCATACTGCTGTATCACAGAAGTATACGCAAGCACTTCTTCACTTAGGGATTCGGAGCTTTCCGAACTACTGCTGAAAGCTGCTCCTGCAATGATTCCCACAATCAGAATAAATACCAGAAGAAATGCACCACCTCCGGCAGCAATCCATTTTCCCATTTTTTCAAGAGCTACTACCCCTTTTTGAATCGCTGCTGTAATTCCCTGTACGGATAACTTTGAACCCTTTCCAGTTACCTGAAAGACTGCTTTTCCACTTTCTGCCGATGCCTGTGCTGATTTTCTTGCCATCTGGACTACTCTTGCTTTCTGCATCGCCTGAAGGCTCTTTCCCACCTGCTGTTTCTGCATGGATGCCTGTGTCTTTATTTTCTCCTGAGACAGACCGGATACTTTTACCACTCTCGGTGCTGCTTTCACCTGCCGTTTACCATTCTCCTTGGCAAGTGCCGCCTGCTCCGGTTTCAGCTTGATTAATTTTTTTCCGCTTTCTGCCCCCTGCTCCATTGCTTCTTCAGCGGCTTTCGCTTCTTCCTGTCTGTTTTTTCTTTCCTTTATCTTCCTGTAGGTCACTCCGGCAAGTTTTTTTCCACCTCGATATGTGGTTTTTCCTATGGTTCTTCCCGCCACACTCGCCGCACTGTACTGTACGGATTCTATTTTTTCAGTTCCATATTGTGTTGGGGAGTCTGACTGCCCACTGCTTTTCTCATGTAGTTCCCTTGGCTTTTCTTTTGCCTCCAGTACCGTCTGGCGAACCAGCTCTTTCGGGAGCCGGGCAGCCGGATTTCGAATCTTCGGATTCTTATCCCTTACCCGTTCCTTGATATCTCTCATCCGGTCACCCTCTTTCCGTATCTCTTATCTCATCGGGCAACATCCCGATGTTTCTTTTTTTCCTGCTGTTTCTGCAACTGCTCCAACTGTCTGATTGCTTCATTTACCAGTGGATGCTCGTTGTAATATGGCACAAGCTCCAAATCACCCCTGTCTTTTGATGACAACGGCAATGGATATTCCATATCCGAATAAATAGAGTCCGGATCATGGATAGAAAACTCAATAGCCGGACACATATTGGCAGATGTTCTACAATACTTCTGGTACTTTTTATATGCCTCTTCCAGCGTTCTGCATTTTGTATATTCTCCTAAATCATGGAACTCACCGCACTCTGCAGCATAAAAAGTTATCGTTACTTCTTCTTTTTTCTTCATTATGATTCTCCCGGTTTTGTTGTCATTAGTTTATAAAGGTCTGTATTCTTTGGGAACGTATTCTCAAATGGTACGATATTTCCAGAGCAACGGATCAGACCACTACCAACCGATACATTTGTAATATAGGACAGTTGGTTTTCGGAAATATTCAAAAGAGCTGCCAGTTCTTCCCTGTCTGTACTTGCCTGATTCAAAAGAATCAAAAACTCACTGTTTGCCAACATCAGTCTTGCAGTGTCCGATTTCAGAAGTTCCTCAACATTTTGGGTTAAACCTGTCACGAATCCATTGTATTTTCTGATTCTCTTGTACAGTCGGTAGAAGAAATTTGCACTGTATTCATAGCGGAATAACAGATAGAACTCATCGGCAAATATCCATGTCGTTTTTCCTTCTTTCCAGTTCTGAATTACCCTGTTGAAAATACTGTCTAAGGTAACCAGCATTCCCAGTGGCATAAGCTGTTCCCCCAGTTCCCGGATATCATAATCCATGATCCTGTTCTTCTTATTCACATTGGTCGGCTGTGCAAAGGTGTTCAGGCTTCCATTGATAAAAAGTTCGGATGATAATGCCAGTCCTCTTGCCTCTTCTTCCGGCTGTAACATCAGCTGTCGGTACATATCTTTCAATGTCGGAACTTCTCCGATATAACCACTTCGGATATAATCCCGGTACACATCTGCAGCACAGCGATCCAGGATTGACTTTTCTTTTGCTGACAGATTTCCTGCTCCAACCAACTGTTCGAACACAGACAGGATAAACTCCGATTTTTCAATCAGTGGATTCTTTTCATTGCCGTAGGCTGCGTCCATATCCATTGCATTCAGGTGATTGTCTGATGTCGCAGATACTTTTACAACCTGTCCACCAAGAGCCTCTACTAATTTCGTGAATTCGGACTCCGGATCAAGAATCAGGATATCGTCATCGGTACTCAATGCCAGATGCACAATCTCTTCTTTTGCCGAAAAGCTCTTTCCTGATCCACTGACGCCCAACCGGAAACTGTTTCCATTCATCAGTTTCTTCCGGTCGGCTACCAGAAGGTTCTTGCTGACTGCATTCTGCCCATAATAGATACCTCCCGGCTGCAGGATTTCCTGTGTATGGAACGGGATTAAAACAGCCGTTGATTCCGTTGTCAGTGTACGCAGCGCATTGAGCTTTCGCAGTCCGTAAGGAAGCACTGTATTGAGTCCGTCCACTTGCTGCCACTTTAATGTTGACATCTGGCACAGATGCTTTCTTGCCACCGACAGGAGCAGTTCTGTATCGGAATCCAGTTGCTTTTTACTGTCTGCCAGATGTACCATCGTCAGAATTCCAAACATCATCCGCTGGTCTCTGGTTGTCAGATCATCCAGCATTTCTTTCGTTTCTTTCCTCTGCAACTCCATATCGTATGGGACGATAGCTGAAAAGTTATTGTTTGCGTTCTGCCTTCTCTGCCAGTTGGTCACGTTGGTTTCCACACCAAGCAGTCGGTTCTGGATTTCCCTTACTGCTTCATCCGTAGGGACTGGCAGGATGTCAATCGACAACATCAGATTCCGGCTGAAGTCACACAGTTCTGAAATCATGTCATCTTTGACATAACTTGCATAATCCTGCATATACAGGACTCTTCCGTACCTGTCCCCGATTCGGAAATGGTCCCGTTCAAACTCCATCGAATCCGGACACATCCAGTCCTTGAAACTTGTTCCCTTCTTGGCAAATTGTTTCAG
>OLQL01001193.1_pt1 | contig 22799 bp, 16 predicted proteins | sample 1672971 | NCBI WGS metagenome assembly OLQL01 (sample SAMEA3136742, study PRJEB25190) | human gut metagenome | biome: human gut; feature: human-associated habitat; material: faeces | place: Austria | collected 2013
GGGGATGACCTTTTCGGCATACGCATATGCCTGCTCCTGGAGGTCTTCGATGGCTTCCGCGCTATCGTGCTCAGCGATGAGCGTACGCGTGCAAGCCGCAACCGCATTCGTTCCCTTCACCAGGTAGGAAAGGAGCTTTTCGTGCTCTTCCATATCGGATGAAGCAATCGCTGCCTTCACCGAGGTGATGGTCTCTGCCAGATCGCGCATATATTTGCTGATGGCAGGCAAATACGTGCGACGCGCCATGCGGATCATCACGCGTGCCTCGATGTTCAGAAGCTTCGTGTATTTGTCGAGCTTCACCTCGTAGCGGCTGTGCACTTCCGATTCGGACAAGATGCCGAACTGGGCGAAGAGATCGATTGCTTTCTGCGAGACGAAGCACGGAAGCGCTTCGGCGGTGTTGCGATGGTTCGCCAACCCGCGGCGCGCTGCTTCTTCTTGCCACTCTTCCGAATAGCCGTTGCCGTTGAAGATAATGCGTTTGTGATCGGTAAGAAGCTGGCGAACATAGCTGATCGCTTTCTTCTCGAACTCAGCGCCCTCAAGACCTTCACAAGCATCCGCGAAATCCTTGAGGCTCTTTGCGACCGCCGTGTTCAGGATCATGTTGCAATCCGAAAGGTTCACAGCAGAACCCGGCATGCGGAACTCGAACTTGTTGCCGGTGAACGCAAAGGGACTCGTGCGATTGCGGTCGGTGTTGTCTTTGAGGAACTGCGGCAGGACCGCAACGCCCAGGTCCATAGAAATGGCCTCGGCGGAATGATATTCGTCGCCCTTGATGAGCGCATCCACGATGGCATCGAGCTCATCGCCCAGGAAGATCGAAACGATGGCTGGAGGCGCTTCATCGGCACCAAGACGGTGATCATTGCCTGCAGAAGCAACCGACATGCGCAAGAGCTCCTGGTATTCGTCGACCGCTTCGATCACGCAGGCAAGGAACACGAGAAAACGCAGGTTGTCGATGGGGTCATCGCCGGGATCGAGCAAGTTCACGTTGTCGTAGGAAAGCGACCAGTTGTTGTGCTTGCCTGAGCCGTTGATGCCTTCGAAGGGCTTTTCGTGCTGAAGGCACGTGAGGCCATAGTGCGATGCATCGAGGCGCATCTTCTCCATGGTGAGCAAGTTCTCGTCGATGGCGCGGTTGGCGTTGGTGAAGATGGGCGCAAGCTCGTGCTGCGCGGGCGCAACTTCGTTGTGCTTGGTCTTGGCTGTAACGCCGAGCTTCCACAGATCATCGTCGAGCTCTTTCATGAATTCATTGACCGTGGGGCGGATGGCACCGAAGTAGTGTTCATCGAGCTCCTGGCCTTTGCTCGGCGGTGCGCCGAAGAGCGTACGGCCGGTCATGATCAGGTCGTGGCGGCGTTCGTAATCCTTTTCAGCGATGAGGAAATACTCCTGCTCAGAGCCGACCGTAGCGATGACCTGGTGGCCGTCTTCGCCGAAGAAACGCAGCACGCGCTGTGCTTGTGTGTCGATCGCGCGCATGGAACGCAAAAGCGGCGTCTTCTTGTCGAGTGCTTCGCCGGTGTAGGAGCAGAATGCGGTGGGGATGCAAAGCACCTCATCCTTGATGAAGGCCGGGCTCGTGGGATCCCACGCAGTATAGCCACGTGCTTCGAAAGTGGCACGCAAGCCGCCGTTAGGGAAGCTCGAGGCATCGGGCTCTCCCTGGATGAGCTCTTTGCCCGAGAAGGTCATGATGGCCGTGCCATCGCCCACGGGGTTCAAGAAGCTGTCGTGCTTTTCGGAGGTGATGCCCGAAAGCGGCTGGAACCAGTGCGAATAGTGCGTGGCGCCGTTTTCGATCGCCCACTCCTTCATGGCGTGCGCAACCACGTTCGCCACTTCGATATCGAGCGGCTTTCCCTCTTTGATCGTTTTCGCGAGGTTCTTGTACGTCTCGGATGGGAGACGCTCCTTCATGACATGGTCGTTGAAGACCAGGGTTCCGAAGATCTCTGAAACGTTCGACATACGTTCTCCTCACGTAGATGTTTCACGAGCAATGAGCGATGCGAGCAGGTATGAGCCGAAGACCCCAAAGGGATCGCACGCTTTGCTGCATCGCATTTTGCACATTATAGCAGCAGCGGAAGAAAGAACTCCCGAATGCGCAGACTATCCAAATGCAGACGTTGAGCCTGTCCCTGCCGCACTGCCGCCTTGGGCCGCGGTGCCACCAGTAGGCATACCAGGGAACGTGCCGCCGTTCAAAACGATGATGAAGAAGGCGACTGCCTGAACTGCGAAGCCTGCCCAGGTCCAGATAAGCGCCTGGCGTCGACGCTTTGCGGAGAGCGTTGACGTGGAAAGCCATGCCATGAACAGGCCGAGCATGCCACCGATAAGACCGAGCACGAACCAGCCGATCTTGAAGCCGACGCTCATGGGCGTGGGGTCATCGTCGGGATCAGAGGGCGTGGCGAAGAAGGAGAAGGCTCCGTTCTCGCGGAAGGTTGGCTGCTGCTGGTTTTGGTTGGGCTGCTGAGCTGGCTGCTCAGGAGGCTGCGGTGCTTGTTGCTGTTGCGGGTCGCCTTGCGGTTGCGCAGCGTTCGGCTGTTGAGCAGGAGCTTGCTGCGGTGCAGGCTGCTGCACGGGTGACTGCTGCGGTGCCGACTGCTGCGGAGCGCTCGGCACTACGGGCTGGGCGCCAGGAGTAGGTGGAGGCAGCGGCGTGCCGCTCTCTTGCGGAGTGTTCGCTGCGGGGTGTTCGCTCTGTTTGTTCTCTTCGGACATATATACCTCACGATGCGGGCGATTGTGTCTGTCTGCTTATTATGCCTGATTCGCACAAAAATGCGCAGACAAGCACACAACCTATAGGACAACCGTAAACGTTTCTACAAAAAAAGAACCGCCTCCGAGGGAAGCGGTTCTTGTTTGCGATCGATATGATCGGGTCTGGAGCAAAAAGCTTAGCGCTTTGAGAACTGCGGACGCTTACGAGCTTTCTTCAGACCGTACTTCTTACGCTCGACCATACGAGCATCACGCGTGAGGTAACCTGCGCGCTTCAGTTCTGCGCGATAATCGCCAGCCTCGAGAAGAGCGCGAGCGATGCCCATGCGCAGAGCACCTGCCTGACCAGACGTGCCGCCGCCATTGCAGCGAGCGATAACGTCGAACTGATTCATGGTATCGGTTACGCCGAAGGGAGTCTTTGCATAATCAACGAGAGCCTGGCGACCGAAGAAGTCGAGACCATCGCGGCCATTGACGGTAACCTTACCGGTGCCCGGGACGATGCGCACGCGAGCAACTGCGTTCTTACGACGACCCGTGCCGTAATAGATAGCTTCACCTGCCATTAGTTATCCTCCATCTTGATCTCGCGGGGCTGCTGTGCCATGTGCGGATGCTCTGCACCGGCATAGACCTTGAGCTTCTTAGCCATTGCACGACCGAGCGTGTTCTTGGGGAGCATGCCCTTAACTGCGTGTTCGATCACGCGCTCCGGGTGCTTTTCCATGGCCTCTTCGAAGGTCTCGCACTTGAGTCCTCCCGGATAACCGCTGTGGCGGTAGTATTCCTTATCGGTGAGCTTCTTACCGGTCACACGGATCTTGTCGGCGTTGATGATAACCACGAAATCGCCGGTGTCCACGTGAGGGGTATAGGTCGGCTTATGCTTACCGCGCAGGATGTGAGCCGCCTTCGATGCGACACGACCGAGAACCTGGTCTTGCGCGTCGATGAGAAGCCACTCGCGAGCAACTTCATTCGGCTTTGCATAATAGGTCTTCACTGTGTTCCTCCAAAAAAGTAACAATGTTTGTTTTCAAAAGTTGCTTGCTTTGCCTGAAATGCGCGAAGGATCCTACCCCTTCGCTTTCTTCTGGCTTGGTTCTGGACTACCGTGCCAAAAGCTTCAGACCGCACAGCCACACGGGGCTTTTGAAAGCGAACCTTTGCATAATAAGCTTTTTTCGTTCGTGAAGTCAATCAATTCATGCACGAGATGGGCCTTAAAGGTCGATTTGCAGAGATATCGGAAGTGAAAGCGCTTGGAGCCTTCGCTGTTGTTGCTGCTTTCTGAAGGTAAGTCAGGAGAACCGTCCCCATGACTCACTATTGTCGCTTCCTAAGGGCGCGCAGGCAAAGGATCGCTACGACGATGAAGCCGATGCCTCCGATGATGCCCGTGGCCGTAGGGCCGACGAAGGGATTCGCCGCTCCGACTAGGAACATGGTCGGCGCCGAGATGCAACTGTTCACGGCACCGTGAGCGAACACGGCTGGCAGACAGCTTTTCGCACGCAGGGTAAGCCAGCTGAACAGGCAGCTCAAGGTCACGCAGAAACAGCACATCGCCACGATGCCCAGGATCGGCCAGCCCGGATAATCGAGTCCGTAGTTATGACCCAGCACAGTGATGGGCGCATGCCACAATCCCCAGATGATACCGCCTACTACCACCGAAAACGTGATGCTGAGTTTCTCCATGAGGTGTGGCAGCAGGTAGCCGCGCCAACCCCATTCTTCGCCGAAGCACGTTATGCAGTTGAGCAGCGGCGCCACGAGAACGAGCGCCAGCTGAGCGTAACCGAGCATACGGATCTGGGCTGCGTCTAGGGAAGCCGCCTGTCCCGATGCCTCGAGCTGGTGTTGCGTTGCTTCAACGAACAGCGGCATCGAGGGGTCGAACTGGCTCGGATTCAAGACGAAATACGCTGCGCCCCCTACTGCGACCAAAGCGATCGGGCCGAGCCAGCCTGCCACATAGTACTTCCACGTGCGCCTGAACTGCACCGGTTTGATCCACATGTTGCGGAAGCCTTCGCCCGTAATAAGGCGCGTGACCACCACGCCGAGCGCAGGGAAGAACATGCCCGCTCCCACCAGCATGACCGTAAGGGAATCGGAGAAGACGCTCTTTCCCGCCTCCATGAGGGGCAGAGCGCGCGGATACACCGCGGCGAACCAGAAGGCCCACGTGAGCGCGAAGGTAACGATGCAATAGGTGGCCACCCGGTGTTCGGCCAGGCGTTTTTGGATGCAGTTCATAAAGCATCCTCCTTTCAGATGCGAAGAGCGCAAAGTGTTCGATTCGTTCAGATGCTGCAGCACAGATGACTTGACTACGTGCCCGCGGCAGTCCACTGGAGAGGGTGCACCATTGAGTCAGGGAGAGTGAGTCAGGAGAACCGTCCCTTTGACTCACTGACTCACTCACAAGCAAAGCGAGAAGATGATGAAAGCAACCACGACAAGCACAAAGCCGACGATGATAGTCCAGGCAGCTGGTCTTCCCAGGTTGATGGTCCACCCTATGCCGAAACGCTCGGGCACGAAGAGACTGGCATCATCGTGGTTCCAGTAGAAGATACCCAGCTTCCAATAGCGGTCATCGTCCACAGGCATCGACGTGGGCTCCTCCATGCGGCGCAAGAGACGCGCGCCATTTTGTCCATAGATCATCGAGATCGCAAGAACCACCACCAGCACGATCGCGATCATGATCACGATGGGAAGGAGCGCTTGTTGCATGGTGATAACGCCCATGAACGAAAGCGCCATGATCGGACCGAGGAACGAGAGCATCGTCCCTAAGCCTACGAGCATCATGCTCTGTGCGCGCGCAAATGCGCCGTAAGCCCAGGCGCTTGCGGCAGGGCGAGATGCATCGATGCCTTTCTTCGAACGCAGGATGCTCCAATGCGAAAAGGCGAAGCACCCATCCAGGAACACAACGATCAAGAACGGAAAGGCAGCCGTAAGAGGTGTCTTGTCCATCCAATGGGCCACCTGCCCCGAAAGATCGATGTTCGTAGCAAGATGCTCTGGCATGAGCGGATAGCCCACCATGCACACGAGTCCGGTGATGGTGATCGGAATCAAGAAGAAGAGATCCCATTTTTGAGAGAGCGGCTTGGGCGCTGGCTCTTCGGCAACGAAGCCTACGCGCTTGGCTGTTTGCGCTTCCCAGCCCCGCGCACGTTTGAGTGCAATCGTCTTTTGACGAAAGTGGAGCATGAGAGCGTAGCTACCGAGGCATATGATGAGCACAGAGACGACAAGCGCAGGCAGGAACGCACGCTCAGGATCGAGGCAGATGCAAACGATGCATAGTGCCGTGAACGCCAAGGTCACCACGATCACGATGGTGAAATAGGAGCGCTTGAGGTGCTTGATCTCTGGATCGTTCGATGCTGCATCGGGGATGGTCACCGCGAAGCATTCGCGCTTCGGCATAAGGTAAGGGGTAGCCGCCATGAGACCACCGGTGATGGGAACGAAGAGCAGAACGAACCCTAAAAGAGCGAGCATGATCGGATCGATGGTTTGCATGACGTTCACGCGCCTTGTGCCGAAGGGCCTTCGACAGCGCCCTTTTTCGCCGATGAACGCGACGAGCGCTTCTTCATGGAGCGTTTCGTACTTGCGCTCTCAGGCACATCTGAGATCGCAGCGTATGCACGAGCTGCTTGCGCGGCTGCGCTTTCAACGAATTCACCGCGCGCTCCCCCGCAGGCACGATAGGTGAGCGCTAACTTGAATAGATCATCCTCTATGGCTGAGAGCGTCTCGCGGTTCTTCTCGGCACGCCCTGCATCACTCGGTTCGCTGATGACCGCACCAGCACGCCCGCGCATTTGAACATAGCCTTCGTCCCTCAAGATCGCATAGGCTTTGTTCACCGTATGCAAGTTGATGCCCAGATCGCTGGCGAGCGAGCGCACAGAAGGCAACGACATGCCTGGTTCAAGCTGGCCTGTTGCGATGCCCGCGATAACCTGATCGTGTATCTGCTTGTAGAGCGGTTCAGATGCTGTTTCATCGATCGTGATGATCATGGGTACGCCCTCCTTCAGAATTGTTATATTCAACATAGCACATTTTAGGGCGCTAATCGTTATATGTCAACTATAACAATAACAGGGCGTGCGTTCGCCTTGCCTTAGCTTGTCTTAGAGCTGCGCTGGCTGCCGGCGCTCGAACACAACGCAGCATCCCAAGCTCTCGCAACGGGAAGAAATGGAACTGCTCGATCGATCCAGTTTGGATTCTGCCAAGGCTCGTTAGTTCACGAAGCTCTGAAAATAAGTCTAGGGGACGGTTCTCCTGACTCATGTCATCGTGCACAAACTTGTGGTTAACTAGTCCGCCTTGAGATCGGTGTTGTCGATATCGTAGGGTGTTGCCTGATAGACGTAGTAATTCAGCCAGTTCGTATAGAGCAGCTGCGCGGCCGCGCGCCAATTCGAGAGCGGCTTTTGCGTAGGGTCATCGTTCGGGAAATAATGCTTGGGAACTTCGGGGTCGATGCCCTTCTTCACATCGCGGAAGTACTCTTCGGCAAGGGTGTCCGTATCGTATTCGGGGTGACCAAACACGAAGAAGTGGCGACTGTCGGTGCTCTTGGCGATGAACACGCCCGCTTCATCCGACACGGCGATAACCTCAAGACTAGGATGCGCTTCGATGTCTTCCACATGAACTTCAGTGTTGCGCGAATGCGGTGCGTGAAGGATGTCATCGATGCCGCGCACGAGCGGGCTTGAGGGCTTCACGATCTGGTGCGCGAAGATGCCCGACATCTTGCTGTCGAGGATGTGCTTGTCGATGCCGAAGTGGTAATAGATGCCCGCCTGCGCTCCCCAGCAGATATAGAACGTGGAGAACACGTGCGTCTTCGCCCACTCGAAGATCTCGCACAGCTCTGGCCAATAGTCGACCGTCTCGAAATCGTAAAGCTCGACCGGCGCACCGGTGATGATCATGCCGTCGTAACGCTTGTGGCGAATGTCGTCGAGCCCTACATAGAACGATTCCAGATGCTCAGCTGGCACATGCGTGGCGCGATGGCTGACCGTTTGCAGAAGATCGACCTCGACCTGCAGCGGCGTATTGGAAAGCTTACGCAGGATCTGCGTTTCCGTTTCGATCTTGGTGGGCATCAAGTTCAAGATGAGCACGCGCAGGGGACGAATATCCTGATGGATCGCGCGATGTTCGGTCATCACGAAGATATTCTCACCTTCAAGCACGCTTGTTGCAGGTAGCGCATCAGGAATTCTAATCGGCATAGCTAACGTCCTTTCTTCGGTGTTCATCATAACAGCTTTTGAAAGGGCATTTTTGCTCGCCGCGCGAATCATGAAGCGCAAGGCTATCGGTTGTTCTTAGTGCTGGCTATCACGAAAAGCGATGCCCCGAAGAACGAAACGCACCCCGCTGAACAGCGGAGAGAAAAATCCAGATGATACCATGAGCTGCAAAGGCATACGGTCGTACAGCCTGGCCTGAACGACCTTACCCAAATTGGAGAACAAGGAGCTTGCATGTCTACTCAAATCGAAACCACTTGCGTTCAAGGCGGCTACCATCCCGGCAACGCGGAGCCGCGCCAGATCCCTATCTATCAAAGCACCACGTGGAAATACGATTCGAGCGAGTTCATGGGCAAGCTCTTCGACCTGGAGGAATCCGGTTACTTTTACACGCGTCTGCAGAACCCCACAAATGATTTTGTGGCCGCGAAGATCTGCGAGCTTGAAGGTGGCAGCGCTGCCATGCTCACCTCTTCGGGTCAGGCCGCGAACTTCTTCGCGATCTTCAACATCGCTGGCTGCGGCGATCATGTGGCGTGCTCCACCTCCATCTACGGCGGCACCTACAACCTGTTCGCGCACACTATGGCACGCATGGGCATCGAGTTCACGTTCGTATCCCCCACCTGCTCTGATGAGGAACTTGAGGCCGCGTTCAAGCCGAACACCAAAGCGGTCTTCGGCGAAACGGTGGCTAACCCCGCGCTCACGGTGCTCGATATCGAGCGCTTTGCGAAGGCGGCGCACGATCATGGGGTACCGCTCATCGTAGACAACACCTTCCCTACGCCCATCAACTGCCGTCCCATCGAATGGGGCGCCGACATCGTTACGCATTCCACCACGAAATACATGGATGGCCATGGCGCTGCCGTTGGCGGCTGCATCGTTGATTCGGGCAACTTTGACTGGGATGCGCACGCTGATAAATTCCCCGGGCTGACCACGCCGGATGAGAGCTATCACGGCGTTATCTACACCAAGCAATTCGGCCAGGCGGGTGCCTACATCACGAAGGCGACCTCACAGCTCATGCGCGATTTCGGCTCGATCCAATCGCCGCAGAACGCGTTCCTGTTGAATATGGGCCTGGAAAGCCTGCATCTGCGCATGGCGCAGCACACGGCGAACGGACTGGCGGTCGCGCAGTTCTTGAAGGATCATCCGAAGATCTCGTGGGTGCGCTATGCCGACCTACCCGGCGATGAGAGCTATGAGCTCGCTCAGAAGTACCTGCCGAATGGAACGTGTGGCGTAGTGAGCTTCGGTGTTGTTGGCGGGCGCGAAGCAGCTGAGCGGTTCATGTCAGCGCTCAAGCTTGCGCAGATCGCTACGCACGTTGCCGATGCGCGTACCTGTGTGCTGCACCCAGCGAATGCTACGCATCGTCAGATGAGCGATGAGGAGCTGGAAGCAGCGGGCATCAGCCCCGATCTGATCAGACTTTCGTGCGGTATCGAAAGCGCCGAAGATTTGATCGCAGACCTCTCGCAGGCGCTCGAAGCTGTTTAAGCTTACAGAAAGCCGAAACAGCAGGAGTCTTTCAATACTTCCGCTACACTACTCAAAAAGCCAGCTTACGCTGGCTTTTTTCGTGTATGAAATCCTCTAAGAAGCTGTTACTAATCTTGGACGCGGATGACGGAAGGATAGCCGCCAATGACCGCATTGGGGAGCGCAAGGATCTCGTCGATGACCTTGGCAACGCTGTCTTCGTGAGCCGTATGCGTGACGAACACGAGGTTGACCGCATCGCGCGCTTTCGTACCACGCTGCTGAACCGACTGGAGCGAGACATCGTACTTCGCGAAGATGTCTGCACATGCTGCCAAAACGCCTGCACGGTCTTCCACGAGGAAGCGCAGATAGTACTTCGTTTGCAGCTCTTCAACGGAAATGACCGGGATGTTGTCCGTGCACGTGCAGCCAACGATCGGCTTCACGCCAAGCTGCAGATGGCGCGCCACTTCGAGCACATCGCCCATGACCGCGCTCGCCGCAGGACCAGCGCCCGCGCCTTCACCGAAGAACATGGTCTCGCCTACGGCATCGCCGATCACGTAGATCGCGTTGTAAACGCCATTGACCTTCGCAAGCTGATGATCGAGCGGAATCATAGTGGGATGAACACGCACATCGATGCCGTGATCGGTGCGATGGGCATGTGCAACGAGCTTCACGGCATAGCCCATGGTGTCCGCCATAGCCAGATCGACCGGCGAAATGCGGCGGATGCCTTCGGTATAGACGTCGTCCATGACCACGCGCGAATTGAACGCAATCGAAGCCAGGATGGCGATTTTCGCTGCCGCATCATGGCCATCAACATCGGCCGTGGGATCAGCTTCTGCAAAGCCTTTGGCCTGGGCTTCAGCGAGTGCTTCATCGTAGCTCATGCCGTCTTCGCCCATGCGAGTGAGCATGTAGTTCGTCGTGCCGTTCACGATGCCCATGACCGCAGAGATCTCGTTAGCGATCAGCGAGTGCTTCAGCGGACCGATGATAGGGATACCACCGCCAACGCTTGCCTCAAACGCCAGCTCAACGCCCTTTTCTTCCGCGAGGGCCATGATCTCTTCGCCCGAAGTTGCCATGACCGCCTTGTTCGCGGTAACCACGTTCTTACCTGCATTGAGTGCATCAAGGATGACCTGCTTGGCAATGCCCGTTCCACCGATGAGCTCGATGACGATATCGATCTCAGGATCGTTGATGATGTCGTTAAAGTCTTCCGTGAAGATATCGGCCACGCCGTGCGCTTCAGCTTGCTCAGGTTCACGCGAACAAACGCGCACGAGCTCGATATCGATGCCGTAATGACGCAGGAAATCTTCCTTGTGGTTGTGCAGAATATCGATGCAGCCACCACCAACGGTACCGGTTCCAACCAAGCCGACTTTAACTGCCATGTGATCCACTCCATTCAAAATCGTGTATCCCGTGATTATACCTACTAGAAGACACATCGAGTGGCCAGATCGCGGGCCGCTCGATAAGATAGCGTTTTCGATTGTCTTGCGGCGCTTTGGCGCTTAATCCACGTCGCACGCTATGAGGTCGGCATAGGTCTCGCGGCGCGTGACGAGCTTGGCTTGCCCATCCTTCACGAACACGATGCCTGGGCGCGGCTGGCCATTGTAGTTGCTCGCCATGGAATGGCAATAGGCACCGGTGCCGAACACGCAGATGACGTCGTCCAGATCGGGATGCTGCAGCGGGCGATCGAGCACGACCGCATCGCCACTTTCGCAGTGCTTGCCGCAGATGGTCACGATCTCCGTGCGCGGTTGGTCGGCCTTGTTCGCAACCACCGGTTCGTAGTCTGCGTGATAGAGCGCCGTGCGGATATTGTCGGACATGCCGCCGTCGATGGCCACGTACTTGCGGATGCCGGGAAGCGTCTTCAGAATGCCCACCGTGTAGAGCGTAACGCCTGGCACAGCCACCATCGAACGACCCGGCTCACAGAGCAGGCGTGGCTCAGCGAAGGAGAACTCGGCGCAATACTTCTTCATGGCCGTGGTGACCACTTCAGCAAATTCATCGATCGACGAGGGGTTCTCTTCGGTGGTGTAGGCGATGCCCAGACCGCCGCCCACATCGATCTCGCCCACTTCGATGCCGTAGTGGCCCTTAACGCGCGCCGCGAATTCGACGATGACCTTGATGGCTTCGTCGAACGAATGCAGTGCGAAGATCTGCGAGCCAATGTGCATGTGGAAGCCTACAAGATTCACGTTCGGAAGCTCAAGGATGTCGGCTACGCAGTTGAACGCGAAATCTTCGCGCATGGTGAAGCCGAACTTCGAGTCTTCGCAACCCGTGCGGATGTATTCGTGCGTGTCGGCCTCGACACCTGGCGTGATGCGCATGTAAATGTCCTGCGTCTTGCCCAGCTCGCCAGCGATCTCGGAGACGCGACGTGCTTCGATGCGCGAATCGACCACGATGCGCCCTACGCCTGCCGCAATGGCTTCGCGCAGTTCTTGCGGAGTCTTGTTGTTGCCATGCACGAACACGCGCTCCATCGGGAAATCGACGGCGTGCGCCAGCGCCAACTCGCCGCCGCCCGACACATCAAGGCAGAGACCGTGCGCGTTCACGAGGCGACAGACCGCCTTGTTCAAGAACGCTTTCGAAGCATAGATGACATCGGAATTGGGATAGCGCGAAGCGAACGCATCTCGATAGGTTTCCATGCGGTTCTCAAGGTCTGCCTGGTCGTACACGTAGAGTGCCGTGCCGAATTCTTCGGCAACTTTCACCATGTCCACGCCACCGATATGAAGATGGCCATCGATGACCTCTGCGGTCATCGGCAGGCATTCGCCTAGTTCCATAGTGGTGAGATTATCAGGTTCGACATCATGCTTTGGTGCTGGAAGCGACATGGGAGCCCTTTCTTTCGTGCCTCGCTCGATATGCTAGTTATATGAGGTTAACTTATCCGTATCTACCCCATAGTAATAGGTAGGACTACGAAAATAAAGCGAAGAAACGCGATAGTAACGATTCGTCGGTTTCTTGCACTTCTTCAGGCTCGGGCTCAGGCAGCGCGATCGCTTCGGTGGTCAAGACGAACTGGACGAGGTTCACGTTGGTATTGCGCGCATCCGCGAAGCTCTTTGGCACGAAATCGCTCTTGTCGTACTCGGCCATCATGGCATCGATCTCAGCTTGGACCTTGTCGGGGATGGTCGCGCTTTCCTCATGGAGCGTAGCCGTTCCTTCAGCTAGCGCCGAGACTCCATCGCTCAGCTTGCCAGCTCCCTGTGCAAGACTTCCACTCGAACCCGCAAGTTCGCTCACACCCGCATCGAGCGCGGCAGAACCGCTCGTAAGCTCATCGCCCTGCTGGGCAAGCTCATTAAAGCCACCTGAAAGCTTGGTGAGCGAACTGTCGAGCGGCGCATAGCCATCTGCAAGCCCTTCAACCCCCGCGGCGTAGTCTTTCAGCTGACTGAACTGTCCCGACATGCCTGAAAGTTGAGCGAGAATCGCGTCCTTTTCAGCTTGCGACATCGTGGGGCTTGCTTGGATAGCGTTCACCAGCTGCTGCATCTGCGTTTGCGCCTGGTCGAGAGAGCGCACTATAGCAGCGCTCGCTTGGCTCAGCCCCTCAAGCTGTTCGGCGAAGGTCTTCGATCCCGCAGCTGCCTGCGCAAGACCATCGCTTACCTGCGCGACACCTGCCACATAGGCAGCCACCCCTGCAGAGAGTTCTTGAGCGCCCCCTTGCAACTGAGCCGTTCCGCTCTCGAGCTTACGGGTTCCCGCTGCGAGCGCGGTTGTACCCGCTTCGAGGCCTTCCGCACCAGTATCGAGCTTACCCGTTCCCTCGATGAGCTCATCGAATTGCGCGATGAGCGCGCTCGAATCGGGTGCTTCGATGGCCATCGAGAACGGGATAGCAGCGCTGCTCACCCCCTCCATCTCGAAGTCTTCGACATGGGCCGTGAGCACATAGGAGCCCGTCTTGCCTGGCATGCCGCTGAACGTGACTGCAGTGTTAGAACCATTGAGTGCGATGGAGCCCTCGTCCGTGGCAATGTTCGAGGCGTGGTCCATCGGGAGCGTGCAGGTGATCTGCAACAGATAATTGTCGAAGTAGAGTGGATCGATCGCTTGATTCTGAGTGGTCTCGATGGTTATCTTCAGCTCACCCGACTTGCCGGCAACTTCTTCGGGCAAACACACCTTGCCATCGAGCTCATAGGTGATGCTCACGTTCCAAGGCAGATCGGTCGAGGTGAGATTGCCCTGGTAGGCGAACGATTCGCTCTCCACGGTGCACAGCACGCTGTCAGACTCGCGCGCGATGTTCGTGCCATCGGTCAGGTTCACCACTTCGCTGTAGGTGCCGAAGTCCTTCACCATGACGGGCTCTTTGGAGAACAGTTCGTTCACCACGTAGAGACTCTTCACCGCACCTGCGGCCGTCATGCTCGCATACACGACCTCTTGCTTTTCGCACGTACCCTCGAGCAGGGTTGAAGGCGGCGCAGCGAGCGTAGTGTTGGTCGCGCTCTCTGCCTCGGCCGCATTGGTCTTCTGTTCTTCTGCGGCATACCCGAGATTCGCAGGAGCGATCTCGGTGATGGCGGTCGCGATGATCAATAGCACGCAAAGCACCATTGCTAATGCCGTTCTTCGTAGCGTCATGGCTCTCACCTGCCCACTTTCTCTTCGAGTGGCTGTTTGTAAGGCTGTTTATAGAAATGCGTTCCAAGCGTTGTCTTTTCGATAACGCGATCGAAGATCATGAAGAGCATCGGTAGGAGCAAGAACGTGTTGAGCGCCGCGATGAAGGCGCCACGCCCGATGAGTGTTCCAAGGCTCGCGATGACCCCGTTGCTCGAGATAAGGCCGATGAACGCACCGCACAGCGTGAGGATAGTCGCTGAAGTAAGGATCGTGATCGCACTGCGCGAGATCGCTTCGGTGATGGCCTGGCGCTTCGGTTGCACACGGCGTTTGTCGAGGTAAGAACGCGTGAGGATGATCGTGTAATCGACCGTGGCTCCCAGCATGATCGCGCTGATGATGAGGTAGCCGATGTACTGGATCGTCTCGCCCGCAAAATAGGGAATGGCTAGGTTGATCCAGATCGAGCTCTCGATCGTGAGCAACAAGATGAGCGGGATCGACAGGCTGCGGAACATGAGCAAGAGCACGAGTCCGATAGCTATGATCGAAGCGAACAGCACGCGCGCAGAATCGTCGTTCACGATGAGCGACATATCGTAGCTCGTTACCGTGGAGCCAACGAGCTTCGCTTCGTCGGGATAGTAGAGCTGACATAGATCGCGAATACGCTGCACGAGTTCGAACGCTTCGGGGCTTTCGCCGCGCAAGTCGGTCGCGATGATGATGCGCGAATAACCGCCCGAAATGAGCGATTCAAGGCTTGCAGGAGGCACCATGTCGGTAGGGATGCGTTCCGAGACCGTGGTCACGTACGACGTGATCGAGCTTACGTGCGGCAGCGTATCGAGCGCAGCGACCAGCTCCTTCTCTTTGCCCCACTGGCCTTCAGGCACGAGAACCGCGCACTGACCAGAAGCGTTGAAAGTCTCTTCGATGAGCTCGGTATCCTCGTAGAGCTGGCTGCCCGGCTCCACGAACCCGCTCGCCCCATACACATATTCGGTATTGCGCGATCCCAAGAACGCCGGCACCACGATGAGCGCCGCGATAAGGGTGAACGGAATGCTCAAGCGCATGCACCACTTCGCGAACTTGTCGAACGAGGGCAAGAACTTGCGATGCGCCGTTCGCTGCAGCAGCTTTTCAGAAAGCAGGACCATGACGGGCAAGATGAACAGCACCGAAAGGAAGCTAAACACGATGCCTTTCGCCAGCACCACGCCCATATCCGCGCCGATGAGAAACGCCATCGCGCAGAGGGAGAGGAATCCGAAGAACGTGGTCGCAGCCGACGAAGCGATGACACCCGAAGCCTTGTGCATACCCGCGAGTGCGGCATCGTAGGACGAGCGGCCCTCTTGCTTGAAGTGGCGGTATTCGTGCAGCATGACGATGCCGTAGTCCATGGAGACCGCGAGCTGCAGGATAGCCGCGCACATCTGCGTGATGAACGAGATCTCGCCGAAGATGATATTGGTGCCGAGGTTGTACACGATCGAGATGCCGATGACCGAAAGGAAGAGCACCGGTTCGAACCAGGCTTCGCTCGTTAGGAGCAAAAGCCCCAGAATCACGATGACCGCCATGACCAGGATGAGCTGGATCTCGAAGTCCGACGAACCCTGCGCGACCGCCGTGTTCACTTCGTCACCTGAAAGTGCGACCGCGCTCGCCCCTCCTGCTTGAGCCGCTTCCTTGATCGCATCAAGCGCCGCGACCGACTTCGTTGAGTCGAGTGCGACCTGGTAGAGATAGCCCTCGTCGTTCTTCCATGCCTTCACGATATCGGCATCGTAGGTTTCGAGCGGTCGGCGGATGTCCACCACATCGCCGAGCCAAATGAGGTCATCCACCCCGTCGATCGCCGCGAATTCAGCGGCAAGCGCATCGGCCTGCATGAGGTCGACCCCTTGAGCGTAGATGTAGCTGTTGGGCAAGTTCGCGCCGAAAGCGTCTTCGAGCGTTTGGAGTGAACCGGTAGAAGGAGAATCTTCGGGCAAGTAGTCCGAGAACTGGTAGTTGATCTTCACCAGCGGGATGCAAAGCGCACAGGCAACGCATAGCAAAAGTGCCGCAACCAATACCCCTTTAGGGTGATCGAGGGTCGCACGGAAGAGCTTGTCGATCATATGACGCATAACCCTCCCCTTTGTGCGCTGTCGATTGGATGATTCGTTGAATCTTTTACGTTCCGCGATTCTTGGGCGCTTTATTCCCCCGCGCGCTCATGGAAACGTATAGAACGTAGTATAAACAATCAGATGGAGTTAACGATTCATGAAGGGGATTCTCCATGCTAAAAATCACTGTTATCGCAGTCGGCAAACTGAAAGAGCGCTTCTGGCGCGATGCGTGCGCTGAGTATAGCAAGCGGCTTGGTGGCTACTGCAACCTTACCGTGCGAGAGGTCCCTGATTCGAACTGCGAGCAAGAAAGTGTGCTCGTTTTGGAGGCGCTGCCCGAAAGTGCAACCATCATCGTGCTCGATATCCAAGGGAAAGAGACCTCGAGCGAAGCGCTTGCGAGCCGGATCGAGCGTTACACCGTTGAAGGGGTATCGCATCTGGTGTTCGTGATCGGAGGATCAGACGGTCTTACGAATGCAGTGAAAGAACGCGCGTCTTTGCGCATGAGCTTCGGACCGATCACGCTTCCGCATAACTTGGCGCGCGTGGTTCTGCTCGAACAGGTCTATCGCGCCTTCAAGATCATCAAGCGCGAACCCTACCACAAATAAAGGTGACGAACGATGATGAGTGGAGGCTATTCCCAGTCAGCGCCGATCACCACAAGGAAATCGGTCTTGAACGAATAGGTTCCGCCGGTGTTCTTCTTCAGCTGACCCACTCCAAGCGCATCGGCAATTGCTTGCGCTTGAGCTTTGTCAGAGTCGTCGTTGTAGATGATGAGCGTATTCTTGTATTTGGAGTCATCTGCGTTGCCTGTGTCGGTTATAGCACCCCTATCCGACAGCTTCTCAGCAGCTTCTGCGGCAACACCATTGATGCCCGCGCCATTACGAACTGCAATTTCAACACCCGAAAGATTTGAGCTTGATGCATTGGAGCCATTCGTTGCAGATGCGTTCTTGCCACCGTCACCAATGACGGCAAGCGTAACACCGGTATTAGGGTCGACCAAGCCTTCTTCCGTAGGTGGAAGACCTGCATCAACGCGCTTCATCATCTCGCGCCAAGGCTCTTCATCGAGGATCGCCCACCAAATATCGTTTTCATAAAGCGGTATGGTGGGCTCCATGGCCGAATAGATATCTTCTTCAATGTTGATATCTTTGAAGGTGTTTGCGAAACCAAGAATGCTCGAGACTGAAAAATCGGTAGTGATGTAGTTGGCAAGCGTGTTGACCGTGTTCGTCATGGTTGCCACATCGGAAGACATGATTTTCTTCAGGATCGCCGAAATGACCATGCGCTGGTTCGCTGCACGCATCATATCGCCATCACCGTATTTGTCGTAGGCATGACGCGAACGACAAAGTACGAGCGCTTGCGAGCCATTGAGTGTTTGAGGACCAGCTTCGAGCGGCTCGCCAGCAAGGGGGTCATTGATGGCCATGGGCACATCGACTTCAACACCGCCAAGCGCATTGACTACATCTTCAAAGCCATTGAAGTCGATCTCGGCGTAGTGATGAATCGGAACACCCGCTAGCTCAGACACCGTCTTTACAGCAAGCGAAGGGCCACCGAACGCATATGCCGCGTTGATCTTCTGTTTGCCATGCCCCGGCAGTTCGACCATCGTGTCGCGATAGATCGAAACCATGGTTATCTTGGTGTTGCGCGGATCGACGCGGGTAAGGATCATGGAGTCAGTACGATACGCACCACCGTAAATGTCGCTCTCTTCGCGCTCTTCTGATTTATCAACGCCGATCAACAACATGTAAAACGGTTCGCTGGGAGAATCGGATGCGGTGAGCGAAGCGAGAAGGTCCTCGTCAAGACCGTCTTGCAGATTACGGTCGATATTGGAAATGAAGGCAAACGCAACGCCGACGCCCGCAAGTACGACCACCAGAAAGATGGCAGCAACTGTCATGCCGATCTTGCGCTTGTGATGCTTCTTTTGCTTGCGCGAAGCATCGTGATATTGTTCAGCATTACCATGCCGAGAATAGGCGCTCACATCATAAGGCGATGTGAAAGATTTCCCGCTGTATGACGAGTTCTCGGCACTGCGGACGGCATGGCGCCCAGTCTTTTTTCGCGATTTCATCATGAGTATATAATGCTCAAACTCTATTTGTTACGCAATCGTTTATCGGGTAACAAAACAAGAACTCCGCGTATTTAGCGTTTTTTCTCCAAAAATGTGTTGAGCCCATGAATTTTGTAAGGTTTCTCGTACAAAAATAGAAGCCTTTTTGTGCCGGTTTCATAATGACTACTTGCCTTGATCGGCCTTGTCTGCAGAGTCGTTAGGCAGGGTGAAACGCCATGAGCAACCGCATGTCGGATCTGTGATCTCGGGGTAGCAGCTCAGGCACTCGACCTCGATGCGCGGGTCGATCGTCTGGGCGAATGTGGTGTATTCATTGATGCCCGCTGGCTTGCACGGATGGAATTCCATGCCCTTGCGCGAACGGGCCGATTGAACGCGGCACACATCAGTGCGGAAGATGAGTGCGTCGTCTTCCCAGTGCATGCTCGTCTCGTTCGCGATCGTGTTGTAGTAGAGCGGAAGGGCCTGCGCAAGGCCTTCAAGTCCGGGATATTCAGCAAGGTTAAGGAACTTCTTCAGGCGCCTTGCCTCGGAAATGGGATAGCGCTCCCACACGGCAATATCGATCTCCATGGCGTAATCCATACCCTTGCGTTCTTCAAGAACCTGGAACCAGGTGCCATCCATAGCGACCAGGTTCTTCGAGGCCATCCTCAGAAGCTCTACAAGCTGCTCCTTGGTCAAGTTCTCGATCGCATTCTTCAAGCTAGGCATTGCTTCGTCCTTTCGATCTGGTAGGGCAATGAGGAGCCACTGTATCAGCATCAGCACGCTCGAACCGTTCGTTCGATGATACCCGCTTGCGCAAGCGCGCTCAAGCAAGACCATCGTGTAGAATGATTCGTACTAAGAGTGAGGAGCGAGCATGAGCTTTCGTAAGACAGGTGCCCGCTTGGCATCGTCGCTTTCCACCTGGGGGCTGAAGACCCTTGCCCATCGTCCGGCAGCGAACATGCCGGGCAAGATCGCGCTCAAGATCGACCCCGATATCATCTCCGAAGAGATGAGCAAGATCGCGGAGGGTTCGATCGTGGTAGTGGGCACGAACGGAAAGACCACCGTAACCAATATGATCGCCGATGTGATCGAAGCAAGCGGCAAGACCGTCGCGTGCAATCGCACGGGTGCGAACATGGCTTATGGCGTGGCGGCTACACTCTTGCAGACCGAGCCGGCAGCCTGGGGCGTGTTCGAATCCGACGAGCTTTGGCTTGCGCGCATCTTGCCGCAGGTGAAAGCCACCTATGTGGTGTTGTTGAACCTCTTCCGCGACCAGCTCGACCGCTGCGGCGAGATCGACCGCGTACAGGATGCCATTATCTCAGGGCTTGAGCATTCGCCCGAATCCACGCTCATCTATAACGCCGACGATCCTCTGTGTGCGATCATCGCTGAGAAGGTCGAGAACAAGACGATCGCCTTCGGTGTGAGCGAAGACATGCATCTCGCACAGAACACCGTTGCCGATGCGCAGATGTGCCAGCGTTGTTCAGGCATGTTCATCTACGATTATCGCCAGTACGGGCAGCTCGGTACCTATCACTGCGAAAACTGCGGCTTTGCGCGTCCTAAATTGGATGTTCATGCGCATAATGTGACCTTCGATGGCGGCATCACCTACGCGATCACCGATACGATCGATTCTACGCAGGCCACCATGCGCCTCGCGCAGTCTGGTCCCTACATGGTCTACAACACGCTTGCAGTATGGACCTGCGCGCATAAGCTCGGTATCGATAACGAGACCATTCAGGAATGTGTGAGCTCTTTCGATCCACAGAATGGGCGCTTGCAGCACCTTGCGATCGAGGGGCGTCCACTGCTTCTGAACCTTGCGAAGAACCCCACTGGATTCAATCAGAACTTGAAGATCATTACTGCTGACCCAGGCAAGAAAGTGGTAGCATTCTTCATCAACGACAATGAAGCGGATGGGCACGATATCTCATGGATCTGGGACTGCGATTTCGAAGAGCTCGCAAGCCAGCCGGAGCTCGTGGTCTATGCCGGCGGCACACGCAAGAACGATTTGCAACTGCGCCTGAAATATGCCGGTATCCAGGCACGACTCATCAATAGCGTGAACGATATGGTCGATACCGCCCTCGACATGCCCGCCGATTGGAACATGTACGCGATCGCGAACTACACGGCGTTGCCTGCGGTGCGCGCCGCATTGATGGAGCGCGCCGATAGCGCTGAGGTCGCGACCCCACGCGAAGGCAAACTCAGCGTTACCCCTGCGGTCATGGAGAACACGATCCCGCCTATCCAACAGGAGCCGCTGCGCATCGTGCATCTCTTCCCCGATCTGCTCAACCTCTATGGCGATGGGGGTAACCTGAAAGTGCTCATGCAGCGTTGCGCCTGGCGCGGAATCCCTGCCCAGCTCGAGCAGATTCACTACGGCGACAAGTTCGATATTTCAGAAGCCGATATCGTGTTCATGGGCGGTGGTCCCGACCGTGAACAGCATCTTGCCTCACAGGAGATCTTGGAGAATAAAGAGCAGCTTGCCACCTATGTTGAAGATGATGGCGTGTTGCTCGCCATCTGCGGTGGGTATCAAATTCTAGGCAAGAACTGGCTGATGGGCGATGAGGTCGTTGAAGGGCTTTCGATCATTGATGCCGAGACCAAGCGCGCGAACAAAGGCTTCGATCGCTTGATCGAGAATATCGCGCTCGTCTCCCCTATCGCCTCGCACCCCGTGATCGGTTACGAGAATCACGCGGGACGCACGCATCTCGGCGAAGGTCTTGAGCCGTTCGGTCAGGTAATCTCAACGACCGGGCACGGCAACAATGACACCTCTGGTGCCGATGGCGTACGTTACAAGAACGTGATCGGGTCTTACTTGCATGGGCCGCTTTTAGGGAAGAACCCCGAAGTTGCCGATTGGCTCATCGCAACTGCGCTCTCACGCAAGTTCGACCAGCCAGTGAAGCTCGAAGTGCTCGACGACACCGTTGAGCTGAACGCTAACGATTTCATGGCAGCTCGATTGATCAAGTAAGCTGCGCCTATCAAGGCAAGCAGCACGCCCAAGGGGCACTTGTAATTACCCGCTCTCGCTGTTCGCTTGCCTATTCAGGCAAGCTCATGCGCTTCGCTCCTTCGGACAGCCTATTACTTATTTAAGTTTGTGGACTCAGAGTAATTTAAGTACCCCATGGACTCAGCTGCTTGCCTAGCCGGAAACATCTGGCTCGATCAGCAGAGAGGGTGAGGCAACGAGGTGACTCTTTGCCGACTTAATTCATTTTTAATAAACCCGAGCAAAGCAGCGACGCATGAGCGAATCAGCATGCGCTGATTCGCGAACAGGGAAGCGGGGAACCTCGTGTCTCGCGCTCGGCGCTGATCGAGCAAAATCAGTTACTAGACAATAAAAACGGGCAGGGATAATCCCTGCCCGTTTGCATTCAGCTGCTCTGTTGCGCAAAAACTACTTTGCGGCTTTGAGGCGCTTGTCCAGTTCGTCGGCAAGCTGGTGACGCTTCACCTTGCCGCTTTCCGTATGAGGAATCTCATCGATGAACTCGATGTGCTCTGGCCACAGACGCTTCGCGATGCCCTTCGCGGTAAGGTAATCAGCGATGGAATCGAGCGTGGGGCGCTCTGCATGCGGATCTTCGAGCACGATGAAGGTGCAGATGCGCTCGCCCAAGCGATCGTCGGGCAAACCGATGGTGGCATGATCGCCAACGCCCGGGCAACCCATGAGGTTCTCGTCGACTTCGTTGGCAGAGATGTTGATGCCGCCACGAATGAGGATCTCCTTCTTGCGACCATTGATGCGGATGCGGTGTTCATCATCCATATAGCAAAGGTCGCCTGAAGAGAACCAGCCGTCGTCGGAAAGCTCCGAAGCCGTTGCTTCAGGGTTCTTCAGATACCCTGCGAACATGTGCGGACCGCGCGAAAGCTCTTCGCCCTGTTCGCCGTGAGGAACTTCGTTGCCGAACTCATCGACAACCTTGACCTCGATGCCCTCAGGAGCAACACCAGACCAAGCACCATCCCATTCGAGCGCCTTTGCAGGCGGAACGAAGAGGTGCGGACAGCTTTCGGTGGAACCATAGCATTCGCAGAGGACCACATCATGAGACGCAGCGCGCTCGACCATGGAGCCCGGAACGGGAGCGCCACCGCAAATGTAGAGCTTGAGCGATTCGAAATCGAGATCGGTTGAGTCTGCTGTGTTCAACATGTCGTAGATGAACGGTGTAGCGCCCATCGACCAGGTAACGCCTTCGCGATTCATCTGGTTGATCGCCTCTTCGGGGTTGAAGTGATGCGCGACTACGACACGACCGCCGAGCAGTAGCGGCGTGATGA
>OLQL01001199.1_pt1 | contig 22650 bp, 12 predicted proteins | sample 1672971 | NCBI WGS metagenome assembly OLQL01 (sample SAMEA3136742, study PRJEB25190) | human gut metagenome | biome: human gut; feature: human-associated habitat; material: faeces | place: Austria | collected 2013
CGGGATTGCGCTGGCTTCTTCCATTACAGGAATGAAGGTCATGCTGCTTTACCTGATCCCGGCGGCGCTGCTGCTGATCTTCCCCAAGACGGACGAGGGGACGAGTTTCATCGACGGATGGAGCTGGCTGCTCTTCGGCATCTGTTTCGCGGGATCGGTGCGCAAACTGAACCCGATCCTGCTGATTCTCTTCTCGGCCGTGGCGGGCATTGCGATCTACTACGTCCCGACCGTCGTCTGACGCACTACATGGCCACCAGCATTCCGCCGGCCAGCAGCAGGAAGAGGAAGGCCACCAGAAACAGCAGCCCGAGCACGCCGAACAGCGTCCCGATGCACCCCAGTCCCCGATCCGTTCCGACGGGCAGCGGGTCCGAGATCAGTGCGAGGAGCAATCCGACAAGCGGCGTGAGGAGCAGGCTGGCCAGAAAGGCCCAGCCGAAACCGATGCGGCGCTTGCTGCCGACGATGCCGACCAGCACCGAAAGGAAACAACCCGACATCAGGCCGAAAAAGAGCGCGAACAGAGACATATCCGATTCGATTAACGGGTGAAACGATAGTAAATTCCCAGCGGCAGCTGTTTCGAGAAGGGGTCTTCGAAATAAAGCTCGCCGTACTGCTCGTCGGCCGGCGTGCCGAACGCCTGCCGCACGGCCGTACGGGCCAGCATCGCCGAAAGTCCCATCGAATAGAGGTTGAGCACCACGAAGGCCCCCGCATCGGGCGAGAGCAGCTGCGCGCAGCAGGCGAGCATCTGGCCGATATGTTCTTCGAGGATCCACTTCTCGCCGTCCGTGCCGCGCCCGTAGGCCGGAGGATCGAGCACGATCGCGTCGTAACGGCTGCCGCGCCGCCCCTCGCGCCGCACGAACTTCATGGCGTCCTCCACGATCCAGCGCACGCCGTCCAACCCGCTCAGCTCCATGTTCTCACGCGCCCACGTCACCACCTGCCGCACCGAATCGACGTGCGTCGTCTCGGCACCGGCGGCGCGTGCGGCCAGCGTCGCCCCGCCCGTGTAGGCAAAGAGGTTCAGCACCTTGGGGGCGCCACCTCCCGCAACACTCGAACCGAACTCCGCAACACGCTCGCCGCCAGATGGTTCACCTCCGGCCAAAGCCCGGCAGCTGTCGTAGATGAAATTCCAGTTGGCGGCCTGCTCGGGGAAGATGCCCACGTGCTTGAACGACGTAAGCCCCAGCCGCATGCGCAGCCGCATCCGCTTATAGGCATACTCCACAGCCCAGCGGTCGGGCATTCCGGGAGCGAGACGCCACTCGCCCCGCTCGTCGCTGCGCGCATCGCGCCGAAACGAGGCGTCGGCCGTGCGCCGCCACTCCTCTTCGGCAAGCGTCCGCCGCCAGATGGCCTGCGGCTCGGGACGGCGCGTCACATAGCGCCCGAAGCGCTCCAGTTTCTCGAAATCCCCCGTGTCGATGAGTTCGTAATCGTTGAAATCGGGTGTAAGCTGTTCCTGCATGGATCGGTTTCTATTTTTTACATTCATCTATCAATGCCATTTCGCATGCCTGGCAGTCGAACTCCAGCCGGTAACGGCAGGCGCCGTGTTCCAGAAACAGGTCGCCGCGCAGCCGCGGATGCTCCCGGAGACATTCGCCGATCTCGCGGCGGATGCAGTAGGCCGACCGCATGACCGCATGCCCGGCGGTCGCCGGCGCGAGGTCCAGCCCCCGTTCGATCTGCCGCACCCCGTGGTCGCGGTAGAACGCCTCGGCCAGCCGGTTGGTGACGTTCTCCTCGGCCGTAAGCCGTTCCGACGGGTATTTCGCGGCGGGATTCTCGGACAGGATGCGGTGTTCCGGCCGCCGCTCCCGGCGCACGAGTTCGAGTGCGGCCAGCGCTTCGCGGCGCAGTTCCGCGGCCAGCGACGCCGGCACGAACCACTCTGCGCCCCGCACTTCGGCTTCGCGGACCGCAAAGATCGTGTCGCCCGACTTCATCGCCTGGGCACGCAGTGCGGCGGCATTGGCATCGGGATTCTTCGCCGGATCGAGCCGCACGGCCCGCACAGCCGAGACCGCAACGCCCTCGCAATCCGTATAAGTGAGTTTCAGCCCTTCGGCCGTCGCCTCCGCCGCGGCCGTCGCCGGAATCACCCGCCGCGTGCGGCTGCGTTCCACGGCCAGCGTGAATCGACGGTCGAAATTGCGGCGGACCTCCGCCCCGGGCGCGATTCCCTCCATGCGGTTGGGCGTGATGCGGCGGCCCTCCACGGCATTGACATTGGTTCCGGTCACGCCGCGCGGCGTCAGGAAGCAGACACCGTCGCCCGGCGCAAGGTCGTGCCCGCCGTCGAGCGTGAATGTGCCGCCCGAAACGCCCGCCACGCGGCCCACCCGCTCGCCGACAGCTTTCGGAGTATCGAACGACGCCACCCCGGCGCGTTTTCCGTCCAGAAAGTATTCGGACTCCCCGCGCGTGAAACTCTTCGACGGGTCGGGTGTGAAATCCGGGACGCTCTCGCCGACGGACGACCGCCGAAACCCCGGCCGCAGGGCCAGCGCCTCGTCCACCGCCCGGCGGTAGTAGGCCACAACGTTGCGGATATAAGCGAGATCCTTGAGCCGACCTTCTATCTTGAATGAAGTGACGCCCGCATCCAGCAGATCGCCAATGCGTTGCGAAAGGTTCATGTCGCGTACCGACAGCAGGTGCTTCCCGGCGATCCAGGTCCGGCCACGCCCGTCGGTCAGGTCCCAGGCCAGGCGGCAGGGCTGGCTGCACGCCCCGCGGTTGCCGCTGCGTGCGGACATCGACCGCGAGAGAAAACAGCGGCCGCTGTACCCCACGCAGATCGCCCCGTGGACGAAACATTCGACCTCGGCAGCCGTCGCAGCGCAGATGGCCCGGATCTCCTCCAGCGAGAGGTTGCGTTCGAGAATCACCCGCGCAAACCCCGCCTCGCCCAGAAACCGCGCCCCTTCGGGCGTGCGGTTCGAAACCTGCGTCGAGGCGTGCAGTTCCACCGGAAGGTCCATCCGCCGCAGAGCCATGTCCTGCACGATCAGCGCGTCGACGCCCGCGGCGATCAGCGCCCGGGCCTGCCGTTCGGCGGCCTCCAGTTCGTCGTCCCACACGAGCGTGTTGAGCGTGGCATGGACCCGCACTCCGAAGCGGTGGGCGTACTCCACGACCCGGGCGATCTCCCCGTCGGAGTTCCCTGCGGCCTGCCGCGCGCCGAACCGCGCGCCGCCGATATAGACCGCATCGGCGCCGTAATCCACGGCCGCCGCGGCCGAGGCGTAATCTTTGGCAGGAGCTAACAGTTCGACGGGTTTCATTTCTTTCTTTTTGCAAAAGTAACAAAAAGCGGTCAATATCGGGACTCCGCCGCCGGAAAATCGCGGCAACCGCCGCCGGAGCGAAGGTTATCAGCGATCATTCAACGACTTACGCACGACATGGTCAATATTTAACAAATATCGTTCTTTTCCTCCGGACCCGGAACACTCCCGCAACAACAATATCCGACAAGCAAAACAGCCGCAGCCGAAAAACAGCCTGCGCTTTTCCAGTTCACTATTAATCAACTATATACGCACATATTCAGCCGAAAAACAAGCAGACAGAAAAGATTCGCACGACAATATTTTCTGGTTTTCCAGAAGACATTCGGACAAATTTTTCTTATATTGTGCCGCAAATAAACAAGTCCAAAAATTCGGTATGATGCAATTTTCAGCAAATACGGTTCTCCGGAAACGGGATACCGTACCTATCCATTTTTTATTCCTAATCCAATTTTTATGAGAAGATGCTTTACGCTATTGACGGTTCTCGTCCTCTGCGCCGCAAGCGGCTGCGATGACAAGAACAAAGAGGAGGTCGCGGATGTGATCGTCCTCTCGCGAAGCAGTGTCGCGTTCGCCCAGAAAGGCGGAACGACCACCGTCGCGGTAGCCACGCCCTCCGACTGGAAGGTGAGCTGTCCGGACGATTGGGTGACGCTGGCTTCCGAAGACGGTCTGCTGACCATTTCCGTGACAGGCAATACGACCGACGATGTCCGCAGCTCGAAAATCGCCGTGGAAACGGCCGGCGACAAACAGGAAATCACCGTTCACCAGGCGTTCTCTCGGGAAACGGTCCTGCTGTCCACCACCGCTTCGGACGAAATTTCGCTGGATTCCGAAGGCGAGAGCGTTCTCTTCACCGTGGTCACCAACGGCCAGTGGAGCGTCACGAGCGACGCCGACTGGGTTTCGGTCGAAAGCGACCCGGTCAGCGGAACGGTACGCGTCGGCGCCCCGCGCAATCCCGACGCACACCGCGACGCGACGCTCACCGTCCGTTCGACCAAAGGCTCCGCTACGGAAACCTGCAAAGTGTCCGTTTCACAAATCTCACGCGAGGAAAATCCCTATTATCAGATGCTGGGATATTACGGGCTTTATGCGGAAAACTGGTATTACGGCCGTGAGCCGATCGGCGTGAGCGGCACGGGCACGTTCTGCACCGTCGAAGAGAAAGAGTACCGCAAAAGTTTCTACATCAAGAACCTGTTCCTGACGGGCACGGTCGTGGAAGCCGCCTACGACAAAAACACCCAAACCATGTCGATCGAACTCGGCAGGCTCTGCTACACCCGCGAGATCTCCTCGACGGTCTCGCGCTTCCACTACCTGTACTCGATCAACATGCAGGGCGGAGGTTTCCACAACGGCATGCTGACCGGCAAGTTGGGAGAAGGTTACAACGACGACGCGGACGAAAACCGCAAGGCAATCCTTCTGAACGGATTCGAGTCGCCGTACACCACGCTGGGCATCATCGGATACCAGGAGCAGCAGTGGCTGTCGTTCGGCGACCTCTACTACGCCACCGGCACGATGTACCTCGTGGACTGGGACATTCCGGCCGACACCGACGCGGCTTCGACCTCCGTCACCCGGGCCGCCGACGGCATCGCCCCCTCGGACCGCACCTTTCCCGTATCGAAACATTAAACCGCAGCACACATGAAAAAATTATATGCACTGACAGCTTTACTGCTCGGCATGATGGGGTGCTCCGAAGAGACGATCACCTACACCAACCCCGTTCCGGGCGACGAACCGTCCGGCGTCGCGGCCGAACTGGGCATCTCGTCGAAAAACACGTGGTTCGCCGCTGAAGACGAACGCAACGCCTCGATCGGCTTCAAGAGCCTGGGCGGCGAAGTCGTCGTGGACATCCGGACCAACACGACCTGGAAATACGACGCCGTCAACGCCGGCTGGCTAACCATCGAGAAAGACGATGTCGCCGACCAGCTCATCCTGAGCTGCGAGGGCAACAAGGTCGAGGAGCAGCAGCAGGCTACGATCACCATTACCGCCGGTGACAAGACCGCGACCATCTCCACCAAGCAGAACGCATACGGCACGCTCGAAATCGCCGCATCGAAAAACAATTTCCAGATTCCCGCCGTCGGCGAACTGACCGCCGAATTCGAGGTGCAGTCGACCGACGAAGACTGGGTCTTCGAAACCAAAGACTGCCCGTGGCTGCTTCTCGAACAGCAGGGCGACAAAGTCACGATGACGCTCGACCCCAACGAGGAGATCGAGGACCGCGAAACGACCTTCGTGCTGATTGCCGGCGAGGGGGGGGGAAATCCCGTCACTGAAACGATCCGCGTCACGCAGGACCGTGCCGTCTACGTCAATGTTTCGCTAAAAACCATCCCCCTCTCGCCCACTCCCACCGAATCCGACAAAAAAGAGTTGGGAATCAGGTCCAACTACGACTGGGAGTACACGCTTTCCGAAAATTCCGACTGGCTCTCCGCCACGAAAACCGAGCAGGGGCTTACAATCACCGCCGAGACCAATTCGAGCGGATCGTCGCGCACCGCAACCATCACCATATCGGCCGGTGACGGCAAACAGAACCAGACCGAACAGGTCGTCACCGTCTCCCAGACCGGCCTGGACCTCGACGCCTTCATCCTCGGAATCGACATCACCTCTTCGAGCCTCAAAACCTTCCTTCCCTTCGACAAGGCCATCGACGCCACCATCGACTGGGGCGACGGCAATATCGAAGAGAACGTCACCTCCGCCTATCCCACACACACTTACACCGACCCGGGCTACTACATCGTCTCGGTCAAGGGCAGCGTGCCGTCGCTGAACTCCTACGACATCCCCACCTACGGACTGGGCAACCAGTTCAAGGAGGTCTACAACTGGGGCCGCACGGGGCTGACCTCGATGGCGCGCGCGTTCCAGAACTGCCGCGAACTGGAACGGATTCCCTCCGACAACACCGAAGCCTTCGCCAAGGTCACCACCTTCTATTATGCATTCGCCGACTGCCGCGTCCTCGAAGCCGTTCCCGACGGACTGCTCGACCATGCGACCGAGGCGGAAACCTTCGCCTACTGCTTCCAGAACTGCAACGCGGTCACCGAAGTGCCCGCCGACCTGCTCTACAACTGCACGAAGATCACCTCGGTAGGCTCGCTCTTCTCCGGCACGGCGATCACCCAGATCGACGAGGATTTCTTCTCACGAAACACGGAGCTGACCGACTGCTCGATCATCTTCTCGAACGGCAAACTGAAGACGGTTCCCGAAAAACTCTTCGCCAACAACAAGAAGGTGACGACCTTCAACTCGCTGTTCGCCAACACGCTTTCGTTCGAATCCGTCCCGGCCGGCCTGTTCGCCAACAACCCCGAGGTCGATTCGTTCCGCATGCTGTTCTCGGGAACCAGCCTGAAATCCGTCCCGGCCGGCCTGTTCGCCAACAACCACAAGGTCACCAATTTCCAGAGCGCATTCAGCAAAACGGCTATCCAAAGTGTTCCGTCCGACCTGTTCGCTGACTGCGACAAGGTGACGACCTTCATGAGCTGCTTCACCGGCTGCGCCGAACTGCAAAGCGTCCCCGCCGAACTGTTCAGGAACAGCGGAGCCTTCACGACTGTGACGAAGACCGCCTTCAACAACATATTCAAGGACTGCGCGTCGCTGACCGAAGTGCCCGCAGGACTGTTCGACGGCTTCACCCTGGTCACCGCCTTCAACGACGCCTTCAGCGGTTGCACGTCGCTCACGACACTACCCGCAGGGCTGTTCGCCACCAATACGGCGGTCACTTCGTTCACCAATGTCTTCAAGGGCTGCACCTCGCTCAAAAGCATCCCCGAAGGCGTACTCGGCGGACTTTCCAAGGTCACTTCGTTCTCGGGGCTGTTCGCAGGCTGCACGGGACTCGAAGAGATCGGTGCCAACATCATCTCCGGCTGCGCCGCCTGCAAGAATATCTCCTCGATGTTCAAGGACTGCGACAACCTGAAAACCGTCTCGGCGGAGGCGTTCGCCGGGGCACCCGCGATCACCAGCGTGGCCAGCCTGTTCGAAAACTGCACGCTGCTCGAAAGCATTCCGGAGGATATTTTCGCCGGGATGCCGAACCTGGCGACCGCCACCAGCGTATTCGCGGCGTCGGGACTGAAAACGGCTCCCGCCGGTCTGTTCAGCCGCAATCCCTCCGTCACGACCTTCGGCAAGGTGTTCCAGAACTGCGCCGCACTGACGACGCTGCCCGACGGACTGTTCGCCGGCAATCCGAAAGTGACGGTCTACTCCAACGCCCTGCAGAACTGCACGGCCCTCGAATCGGTCGGCCTCCTTTTCGGAACGAGCACCGCCTCGGCCAAATGCGATTATCTCTTCGCAGGGAACACGGCGCTGAAGAGCGTGCCCGCCGGAATCTTCGACGGACTGACCGGGGCGACGGCCTTCAACAACGCGTTCTCCGAATGCTCCGCCCTGGAGACGATTCCCGCCGGACTCTTCGCCAAGAACGTCAATGTGACCACCGCGGCCCAGTGCTTCCTGAACTGCACCCGGCTCGCAGCGGTTCCCGCGCGCCTGTTCGAGACCAACACCAAGACGAAAACCCTGACGGAGATGTTCTCCGGATGCTCGGGAATCGAAAGCATCGCACCGGACGCCTTCACAGGACTGAACGGAACGTCGCTCAATTTCCAGAAGGCATTCTTCAACTGCACGTCGCTCCGGGCGATCCCCGACGGACTGCTGAAAACCGCGCAGATTTCAACCTACACCAGTCTGTTCGCCGGTTGCACGGAACTGGTCCACGTCGGGTCGGAGGTGTTCAACTGCGCCTCGGCCACCATGTTCAATTCGGTCTTCGACGGCTGCGTGTCGCTCGAAGAGGTCGGCAAGAACATGCTCGTCAGCCCCGTCAAACTGACCAGCGTAGCGAATCTTTTCCGTGACTGCGGGAAGCTCAAGAGCATTCCGGCGAGCATGTTCGACGAAGCCGTGAAGCTCAAGACGCTGACTTCGACCTTCCAGGGCTGCGCATCGCTCGAAGGCGAATCGCCCTACACGGTCGTCGACGGCGTGAAATACCACCTGTACGACCGCACGGCGGAGAATGCCGCCGCCTCGGGACTCACCGCGATCACCGCCGCCAAGAGCAGCTTTGCGGGATGTACGAAGCTCTCGGACTACGACAAGATCCCCACCACGTGGAAGGAATAGACGAACACAAAACGATCCCGAACATGAAAAATACGATAATATGCAGCATCGCAGTGCTGTCGGCCGCACTGCTGGCAGCCTGCACCGAGACCACCCGAATCTGGCCGGAGGAGGGCGAAAGCAAAGCCTACGTAGAGGTGTCGAGCGAAAAAGTGATCTTCGACGCCGACGGAGGCAACGCCGTGATCGCTGTGGCGACGAACGCCGACGGCTGGGACTACGCCGCTGAAGGCGACTGGTTCACCGTCGCCCGGCAGGACGGCAACGCCCTGCTGGTCGAGACCCTGATCAACGCCGGAGCCGAAACCCTGACCGGCAAACTCACGGTCAGCGCCGAGAAGAACGGGGAGACCGTTTCGCAGGAGGTTGCGCTCGTACAGCGCGCCGAACGAAGCGTCAACCTGAGCGCCGAAGGCACCGCCAACTGCTACATCGCCCGGACCGGCGGCGTCTACAAATTCGACGCATCGATCAAGGGCAACGGCGGCGGTGACGGAGTCAGCGACTACATCGCCAACTACGGACTCGCCATCGACGACGGCGCCTTCGCCGAACTGCTCTGGGAATCGCGCCACGACGGCGACAAGACCATGTCGCGTGAAATCATCGACGGCGCGCCGATCTACCGGGGAGGTTACGTGACCTTTTCGACGGGCCGGTCGGAGGGCAACGCCGTGATCGCCGTGAAGGACATCAAGGGCAACATCGTCTGGAGCTGGCACATCTGGGTCTGCAACGACGAAATCACCGCGCACGACCACATCGACTCGGAAGGCGAAGTCGCCGCCGTGATCATGGACCGCAACCTCGGGGCGCTGAACAACACCCCGATGGACGTGGGCAACCGCGGCATGTTCTACGAATGGGGCCGCAAGGACCCCTTCACGCCTTCGCGCTCGCCCTATCACGCGGATACCGACGGCGACAACGTCCCGGCCTACAACGAACCGAACACCGCGATCGGCGACGGCACGGGAACCTGGGTCTACGACGCGCAGGCCGCCGTGCTCGCCACGCCGCCGGCCAACATCCCCAATTCGATCCAGAACCCGATGACCTACCTGCAGTCGCCGTACAACGGCCACGCCGACTGGTACTGCACGGGAACCGACCCGAAGGCCACGCATCCGGGGCTGTGGGGTCCCGAGAAGACCATTTTCGACCCCTGTCCTCCGGGCTACAAGGTCCCGGGGCCAGACCTCTGGGGCATTCCCGCCGGAAACAACTCGATCACCAACGGCGGCGCCGCGGCGGATTACGACGAAACCGGCGTCAGCCCCAAATGGGACTGGAACGTCTACGAAGACTGCGGGCGCCGCTGGAAAAACACCGGCGACTACTACCCGATGGCCGGCAACATCTACTACACGGACTACATCTCGGTGAGCATCTGCAACTACACGGGAGGCATGGCGTTCTACTGGACCGCCCAGGCGTCTCCCGACGCGACGAAGGCATCGGTCTACTTCGTGAATTTCAACCCCAACTGGTGCAATTACAGGCTCGCCGAACACGACTGTTCGGCACAGATACGCTGCATCCGGGAATAACTCCAAAAACTGATCGTCTATGAAATACATATTCAAATCGCTCCTTCTGGCGGCAGCCGTCCTCGCGGCGGCATCGTGCGCCAAGGACGACACGCAGAGCAGCGGCGAAGAGACCGCGGGTCCCGTCATCGTCAACGCCTCCCCGGCGGCCATCGGCGGCGAGATCATCCTCAAACTGAAGACCGAGGCCTCCGGCATCGTGGAAAAGAGCCGCGCGCAGGGCGTTTCGAAAGGCAGCGGCATCGACGAGATCGACCGCATCCTCAACACGGTGAACACCGTCCGCTTCGAACGGCTCTTTCCGGACGGCGGGCGCTTCGAAGAGCGTACCCGCCGGGAAGGCCTGCACCTCTGGTATTACGCCAAATACGACCCGTCGGTCCCGACGAGCGAGATGGCCAGCCTGCTCTCCTCGTGCAAGGACATCGAGATCATCGAATACTCGCTGGCCGCCGAAACTTCGGACTACCGCCGCACGGCATCCCCCGCCGCCGGGGCGCAGAGCGTCACCCGCGCCATCGAAGACGAGGTGCGCAACGTCCCCTTCCCCTTCAACGAGAGCGAACGTTCGCAGCAGATGCAATGGCACTACAACAATACGGGCAACGTCTTCGCACAGGCGAGCAGACTGGGCGCCGACGCCAACGTGTACGCCGCCTGGCAGCTCTCGACGGGCGATCCCGACGTGATCGTCGCCGTCGTGGACCAGGGCGTCAAGTACGACCACGAAGACCTGGCCGCCAACATGTGGGTCAACGAGGCCGAACTGAACGGCACGCCGGGCGTCGACGACGACGGCAACGGCTATGTGGACGACGTCTACGGCTACAACTTCACCAAGGAGACCGGCGAACTGGATTTCTCGGCCGAACTGATGCACGGCACGCACGTCGCCGGCACGATCGCCGCCGTGAACAACAACGGCGTGGGTGTCTGCGGCATCGCAGGCGGCTCGGGCAGGGGCGACGGCGTGAAGATCATGTCGTGCGAGATTCTCGGCAAGTCGGAGTCCGGATCGTCGGGCGCCGGACTGGCCGGACAGATCCGCGCCATCAAGTACGCCGCCGACAACGGCGCCGTGATCTGCCAGAACAGCTGGGGATACACCGCCGGAACCATCTCCGTGACCGACTGGACGCGCGGCTCCTACTCGGCGCTCTCGCGTGCCATGGAATACTTCAACAAATATGCGGGACTGGATGAAAACGGCAACCAGACGGGTCCGATGGCCGGCGGCATCGTCCTCTTCGCCGCGGGCAACGACGCCTCGAACGAGATTTGCTATCCCGCCGCCGACGCCAACGCGATCAGCGTGGGCGCAACCGGATTCACGGGCGCCCCGGCCTACTACACCAACTACGGAAAATGGGTCCGGATTTCGGCCCCGGGCGGCGACCAGATGTTGAGCAACGCCTACGGCGGCGTCTACAGCACGAGCGTGGCCGCCGACGGCTCTTCGGGCTACGAAGGCAGCCAGGGAACCTCGATGGCCTGCCCCCACGTGTCGGGAGCCTGCGCGCTGGCCGTCAGCTATTACTACGGCGCTGAAAAACGCAAGGGCCTTACGGGCGAAATGCTCCGGCAGGCGCTGTTGAGCAGCACCCAGTCCGTCGACCGCTACTGCACCGGCAGTTACCAGCAGTATCTGGGCAACATGGGCATCGGCAGCCTCGACACCTACAAGCTGCTGCGGACCATCGCCAAGATCGACGGCATCCCGGCGCAGCGGGTCGGCGTGGGCGCCACCGTCAGCATCGACCTGGGCAACTACTTCACCGCCACCAATGTCCTGGGGTACACCGTTTCCGTCCCCGACCTCGTGAAGATCGAACTCCGGGGCGGAGTGATGAAGCTCACCGGCCTCAAGAAAGGCCGGACGACGATCATCGTCTCGGACGGCGCGGCCATTCGCAAACCGATCGAGGTAACCGTCGAATGACACATTCACTAACGCAAAAGAGAATCAAACCTATGAAAACCTTCTATAAATACGCGGCATTCGCTGCGGCGAGCCTCGCGGGACTGTGCGCCTGCTCGTCGGACGACGACGCGGCGGAAACCGGCTCCGGCCTGCAGGCCGTCGCACAGCCGCAGATCATCGTCAGCGACCTGACGACCTCCGGATTCACCCTCCGCTGGGAAGCCGTCGACGACGCAGGGTCCTACGTCTACACGTTCGACGGCGGAAGCGAGACCCCGACGACCGACTGCCGGCTGGAATTCAACAGTCTGGAACGACAGAAAGAGTATGTCGTGGCGGTCAAGGCCTGTCCCCGGGACCCGGCCGAATACACCGAATCCCCCTTCACCTACATCCACGTGCTGACCGACGACCTGGAGCAGCTCCCCCAGCCGAAGATCACACTCGGCAGCGCCTATGCGTCGAAAACAGTCATCTCCTGGACCGAAGTGCCCGAAGCGGAACTCTACGAGTTCTCGGTCGACGGCGGGGAGGCCGCGACCACCCGAAATCGTACGGTCATCCTGTCGAAGCTCGACAAGGGCCGCACCTACTCCTTCTCGGTACGCGCCATGACGTCCGACGCCACGCGCTTCACCAACTCGGAGGCCGCACAGCTCTCGTTCGTCACCTCGGACGCCGACGTTCCGCCGCTGGTCATCGCCCCGACGACGATCATCTCCGACGCCGTGGCGTTCGACATCTACGCCTCCAGCGACGAAACCTACTATTATGAAATCCTCCCGGCCACGACCTTCGCCAAGTATTCGCCCGAAGAGCTGATGACCGCCTTCCAGACCTATATCGTCGAATACGCCAAAAAGCAGGGCATCAGCCTCCAGCTGGCCATGGCCTCGATGCTCAAATCGGGGACCCAGAGCCTTCAGATGACGGGACTCACCCCCGAGTTGAGCTACGTGATCTTCGCATTCGGCATGGACCTGCGGGGCAACATCACCTCGAACCTCTCCTCCACGCAGTTCAAAACCACGGCCGACGGCTATTCCGCCGGTCCGAACTACGGCGGCAGCGACTGGTTCACGCAGCGGTTCTACATCAGCAACGCCTACCTCGCCATGACGGGTTACGGCTGGACCAACTCCGTGTGGACCCACTGGAAGGGAGACGACGTGACGGACGTCCGTTACCGTACGCTGACGACCAAACTCTTCAACCAGGTCTTCCCCGACCCCTACGACCGGCAGGCCGTCGCCGCATTCCTGAAAGACCCCAATTACGGACTCCAGTTCAACCCTGCGCTGCTCTCGGCGACGGTCAACAGCGCCGACGGTTACAACGGACTTACGGAAGGCGTCAGCGCCGGCACGTCCTACACGCTGCTCACGCTGGCCACCTCGTCGAGCGGTGCCGAAACGGTCTGCGTCAACTCCGTCACCACGAAGACCAGCACGGAGGCCGCCGCGTGGTTCGCAGCCGCAGCCTCGACCAACGCCAACTACGGCCCGACGCACAACACCGTGGCCGGCGTCATGAAGGGCATCGACATCGCAACGGTGCGTTACGCGATTTTCAAACAGAGCGCCCTGGCGAACGTCGGCACAAACAACTATCCGGCCGTGATCGAGGAGTTCGGACACGACGTCAAGGAGGAATACCTCCCCTACATCAACGGAAACGGCTTTGCCATCCTCTTCACCGGGGAGAGCGGCGTAACGCCCGAAACCACGTACGTCTTCATGGCGACGGCGACCAACACGGTCGGCGACAAAGTCACCAAATGGGGTTCGGCGACCACCAGCGCGGCTCCGGCAGCCGCCCGGGCGAAGGCGCAGGCCGCAACCCGCGCGAACGAACCGCTCCGGTCGCCCGTCGGGAAACCCATCGCCAACCCCGGGAAGTTCATCTACCCGATGGAGAGCGTCCAGCTGCCCGCCGGAGCGAAACCCGAAGGCGACCTCTGGACCATCATTCACAACACGCACAATATCAAATAAGAGTACATCTATGAACAAGATAGCAGCAATTCTCTGGTGCATCCTGTCGCTGGCATGGACGACGGCCTCCTGGGCGCAGAACGTCACCGTCAGCGGCAAAGTCACCGGAGCCAACGGCGAAGCCATCATCGGCGCGAACGTTCTCGTGGAGGGCACTACGCAGGGCATCACGACGAACGTCGACGGAGACTACACCCTGACCAGCGTCCCGACCAACGCCACGCTCGTCGTCTCCTACCTGGGCTACAAGACGGAGAAAATCCCCGTCGGCAGCAAGACCCGCATCGACGTCACGCTCCGGGAGGACACCGCCGAGATCGAAGGCGTGATGGTCGTGGCCTACGGTACAGCCAAGAAAGAGTCGTTCACCGGTTCGGCCGCCGTCGTCAAGGGCGGCGAACTCCAGAAACGTGTCGTGGGCAACGTCACCAAATCGTTCGAGGGAACCGTAGCCGGCGTGCAGGTCGCCTCCGGCGGCGGCCAGCCGGGCGAGGCGGCATCGGTCATCATCCGCGGCATCGGGTCGGTGAACGCCTCGGCGACACCGTTATACGTGGTCGACGGCATCCCCTTCGACGGGTCGCTCAGTTCGATCAACCCCGCGGACATCGAGACGATGACCGTGCTCAAGGACGCATCGGCCGGTGCGCTCTACGGCGCCCGCGGAGCCAACGGCGTCATCGTCATCACGACCAAGAAGGGCAAGAAGGACAAGATCCGCATTTCGTACAAGGGCAACGTCGGCATCGCCTCGCGCGCCATCCCGCGCTACGACCTGGTCGGCATGAAAGATTACGTCGAAATGAGCTACGAAGCGCTGCGCAACAGCGCCCAGTACGGCACGGGCATGGACTTCGAGGGCGCGAGCCGCTATGCCGCCGCCAACCTCGGCCAGCAGATCGGCGGACTGAAGAACCCCGAATACTACAACCCTTACAAGAACTACACGTGGGAGACGCTGATCGACCAGTCGACGGGCAAGATCCGTTCGGACGCCAAAGCAGCCTGGAACGAGAACTGGCTGGACGAGATCAGCGACAATTCGGCCGTGCGCACCGAACACATCGTCTCGGTGAACGGCGGTTCGGAACGCGCCAACTACGTCGCATCGCTGGGCTACTACATGGAGGACGGCATTCTCCAGAACACCGACTTCTCCCGCTACACGGGCCGCGTGGGCGCCGATTCGCAGGCCAAGAGCTGGCTCAAGATCGGCATGAACGCCAACTTCGCCCACAGCGAATCGAGCTACCAGAGTTTCGAGGACGCAAGCACGTCGAACGTCTGGTATACGGCGCAGTTCATGGCCCCGGTCTATCCCGTCTACCTGAAGGACATGGCCGGCAACAACGTGCGCGGCGCCGACGGGCAGCTGCAATACGAATACGGTTCGGAGGACGACAACGGCTACGCCAACCGCCCCTCGGCCCAGGGCTTCAACTCGAAGGCCGAACTTTACAACAACAAGGCCTACTACACCCGCAACTCGCTTTCGGCGCGCAGCTACATCACCTTCGGAACCGTCAGGGAAGAGGCCCGGCTCTACGGACTGAAGCTGACGATGAACTTCGGTACGGACTACACCGACTACCAGCGCACGCTGGTCTACGACAAGGAGCACGGCAACGCGGCCCAGCAGGGCGGACGCCTCAGCAAGACCAACACACGCACGCTGAGCTACACGTTCAACCAGCTGCTGACCTACGACCGCACGTTCGGCGACCACTCCCTCAACCTGCTGGCCGGCCATGAGTACTACCGCTACAAGTACAACTACGCCAACGGCGAAAAAACCGGCATCGTCGGCGGAATCGACGAGTTAGGCCCCGCCGTGACGACCACCGACAACAACAGCTATTCGCACAACTACGGCGTGGAGTCCTACCTCGCGCGCGTCAACTACGGTTTCAAGAGCCGTTACTACGTCGACGCCAGCTGGCGAACGGACGGTTCGTCGCGCTTCCACCCCGGCGACCGCTGGGGCCATTTCTGGTCGGTGGGCGCCTCGTGGCGCATCTCCGAGGAGCAGTTCATGGAGAACACCCGCCAGTGGCTCGACAACCTCACGCTGAAGGTCTCCTACGGCGTACAGGGCAACGACAACCTGGGAACCTACTACGCATGGCAGGGTCTCTACGACTACACGTGGCCCAATGCCACCGATGCGGGCGCCTTCGTCGACAAACTCGAAAACAGGGAGGTGACCTGGGAGAAGAACGGCAACCTCAACGCCGGCATCGAGGCCACGATGCTGGGCGGACGCCTGGGCGTTTCGGTCGAGTACTACAACCGCAAAACGCGCGACATGCTGCTCAACAGTCCGCTGCCGATCTCGACCGGATTCACGGGCTTCAACGACAACGTCGGCTCGCTGCGCAACCAGGGACTCGAAGTCTCGCTGCGCGGAACGATCCTCGACAAGCGCGACTTCCGCTGGGACGCGACGCTGATGGGTTCGTTCAACCGCAACAAGGTGCTCTCGCTCACGGGCGGCCAGGATGTCATCACGTCGGGCATCCGCGTCATCGAGGTGGGGCGGCCGATCTACACCTTCTACCTGCCGAAAACGGCCGGCGTGGACCCCGCCACGGGCAAGCAGCTCTACTATGCCTACTGGACCCAGACGGTCAACGACGAGGGTTCGCTGGTGAACACGCGCTGCGACGAGTACATCACCGACAACGTGGCGATGGCCACCTTGAGCAAGTACTACCACGAAAGCCGCGAGCCGAAGCTTTTCGGCAGCATCGGTTCGACGTTCACGATCCTGAAGAACATCGACGTCTCGTTCCTGACGACCTATTCGATCGGCGGATGGGTCTACGACGGACTCTACAACGGCTCGATGTACGTGCAGTACGCCGGCAACAACTGGCACAAAAACGCCAAACGCCGCTGGCAGAGGCCGGGCGACAAGACCGACGTGCCGATGCTCGAAGTGGGCGGATCGTACGCCACGGCCGACAACTCGCTGATCGACGCCTCGTACTTCGCCATCAAGAACATCACCGTCGGCTACACGCTTCCCAAGCGCTGGCTCAAGAAGATCGACATCGAGTCGCTGCGCATCTACGCCACGCTGGACAACATCGCCATGTTCAACCACATGGACGGCATGGACCCGCAGTATAACTTCACGGGATCGGTGGCCTACAGCTACACCCCGTCGCGCGTGATCGCATTCGGTATCGACCTGAACTTTTAACCACGGGAGAAAACAACTATGAAAAAAGCAATATATCTTATCATCGCGCTGATCGGCTTATCAGCCCCCTCGTGCAGCGACTCGATGCTCGATTTCTCCCCGACCGACTCGGGTTCGGGCAAGGAACTGCTCAAATCGGCATCCACGGCCATCACTTCGGTCAACGGCGTCTACCGCTCGATGTGGACGGCTGGATGGTCCACGACCGCAAACACCCACCAGTGCTTCGGCATCGCGGCCTACAACCTGGCGCTCGACTGCATGGCCGACGACCTGATCATGCAGTCGCAGGGCAACGGCTGGTTCTGGGGCGACCACTGCTACAACGTCAAGAGCAACTACACCTCGTCGGCCTTCCGGTCGTACGACGTCTGGTACGCCAACTACAAGTGGATCGCCAACGTAAACTACATCATCGACGCCGAGCCGGAAATGGCCGGAACGGAGGCCGACGTGGCCTACGTCGCAGGACAGGCCTACGCCATCCGGGCGCTCTGCTACCTGAACCTGGCGACGTGGTTCTCCCGCGCCCCCTACAACCCTCTGACGGGCGCTTCGCGCTGGAACGAGGCCTGCGTACCGGTTTACACCACCGGCACGTCGATCGACACGGGCGGACAGCCCCGCGAATCGCTGCGCACGGTCTACGGCCGCATCGACCAGGACATCGACCGAGCCATCGAACTGCTCGAAAAGGCCAGGGAAACCACGCTGGCCGAGAATAACAAATCGCACATCAACCTCTACGTGGCCCTGGGCATCAAGTCGCGCGCCTGTCTGGCGGAAGGCGACTGGGACGGAGCGTTCAAGGCGGCCAAGCGCGTGATCGACGAAGGCGGCTACGCCGTCGGCACGAAGAGCGACCTGACGGGCGGCATGAACTCGCTCGGCAAGCAGAACGTCATGTGGGGCGCAGGCATTCAGGTGGCCGACCAGGCGGGCGGCTACGCCGGGTTCTTCACCCACATGGACAACAAGGAGGGCGCCTATGCCAAATCGGCTCCGAAGCTGATCAGCAAACAGCTCTACAACCGCATCAGCGCAACCGACATCCGCCGCGACTGGTGGGACCCCTCGGACAAGGAGTCGCCCTACGTCAGCAAAAAATTCTCGTTCGGCAACGTGGCCTCCTTCCTGGGCGACTACATCTACATGCGCGTCGAGGAGATGTACTTCACGGCTGCCGAAGCGGCCCTGCGGCTGGACGACCTCAAGAGCGCCCGCGAACTGATGAACACCGTCATGGCCGAACGCGACCCGGGTTACAGCGCCAACAACCGCAGCGGCACGCTGCTCGGTGCGACGACCACGACCTGGACCGGATCGTTCCTCGAAAACATCCTCACCCACCGCCGCATCGAACTGTGGGGCGAGTACGGCCGGCTGTTCGACGTCCGCCGCCTGGGCCAGGGCATCGACCGCCGGACCGACGACGGCTTCTCCGAGGAGTGCATTTCGATGATGAACCGCCGGAACGTCAACATCACCAAAGCCGACACTTACGACTGGGTGCTGACCATTCCCAAAGCCGAACTGGATGCCAATCCGAACATCAACGAGGAGGACCAGAATCCCTAACGAGCCTTTGAACCGTTGAAAATCAAGTACACTATGAAAAACATATCGAAATACCTGGGTGCGGGACTGCTGCTCTTCACCGCGGCCTGCAGCCAGACGCAGGAGGGCGACCAATACACCCCCAACAAGGACGATGCGAAGGCGATCCACTTCATCCAGTCGTCCATCCAGAAGGAGTTTCCGCAGGACGCCGTGCAGGGCGTGATCAACGTCGAAATCGCGCGTCCGGGCAACAAAGGCGCCTACAAGGTCTATCTGGCGACCAAGGACGACGACTACGAGCTGTTCTCGGTTCCGGCCGAGGCGACCATTCCCGACGGCAGCCACTCCGTGACGATTCCCGTCGAGGTCGACCTTTCGAACTTCGTCATGGGTTCGAACTACAAGACCACGCTCTACATCAGCAGCCGGGAGGCGCGTCCGGGCGACAACGCCGCGCAGGTGGCGCAGTACTCCGACAAGGTGACCCTTTCGGCCACCTACGAACTGGAGTGGGAGACGCTCTACCGCACCACCGAAGAGGGCGAAGAGATACCCCAGCTGGCGACCTACCACTACAACGGGTACTACTCGGGCCGCGATTCGGGACTGGAGGTCGAGAAAGCCGTGGGTGCCAATATCTTCCGGCTGAAGGACTGGGCCAGCGGCGTGACGTTCAAGTTCGTCCTCCACGACGACAACACCTGCACCGTGCCGGCGCAGTCGATCGGCTACTACAACTCGAACTACAACGAGTACGTCTACGTCGCCGACATGGCCGTCTACACCGGCAACGACTCGGCGTACGCCAGCTATCCCTGCACGTTCGACGGCGAGAGCACCTTCTCGTTCTACCTGATCTACTACGTGTCGTCGGGCTATTTCGCCCAAGGGACCGAGAAACTGGTCTTCGACACCGACATCGACACCACGCCCGTCGTGGAGATCGCCTTCGAGGGCATCGAAACCACGAGCACCGGGTTCAAGGCCCCGAAGCTCCACTTCTCGCCCAACGACTACACGAAGTACTACAAGGCCGCGGTCGTCGCCGGAGACATCACCGCCGACACCGAACGGCAGCAGGAGGTGCGCCGGCAGCTGATCGACGACAAACTGGAGGCCGTAACCCCCGTGGTGACGCTCCATGCGGAGGACGCCTCGGTGTGGAACGTACCCTCGGGCAACTACACCGCCGTGGCGCTGGCCTACGACTCGATCGAGAACCCCTGCAAACTCTACATGCAGCGGTTCACGAACGACCCAAGCGACGAATACGCCCCCCGATCGCTCGAATTCGAGTTCTACGCTCCGGAGAACAACCTCAACTACTCGCCCTACAACACGCTCGTCTGGCAGATGCAGACCGCGAATGTGGCGGCGATGAAGTATCTCTGCGTCAAGACCGCCGTCGCCGACTACCTGTGCGAGGCACTCGGCATGACACTCGAGGAGCTGACCGCATCCCGGGGCTACGACGTCCCCGAGGAGATGATCGCACAGCTCAACTCCCCCGAAGGCCGCGGCACGGCGTTCAACACGCTCGACGAAGGCAGCACATACACGCTCTCCCTGCTGATGTACAACTCGTTCGGCGACACGGCGTTCGTTTCGAAGAGCGCGTCGACATTCGGCTACTTCGCCAAGGATTTCGACCGGACGAAGACCCTGGAGGACTTCATCGGCGCATTCGGCGTCACGGCGACCGTCGACGTCGATTCGCAGTCGTCCGAAAAGACCTTCCGCATGGACATCGCACGCATCAACGACCGCGACGTGCTCATCAGCGGCATGACCGACATGCGCGACTTCGCGCCCCAGCTGAAAGGCTACTATGACAAGGAGCTGCACATGCTGATCGTCGAACCCCAGTCTGCGGGGATGTACAACGGCGCCTATGCGACGCTCGGCTTCTCGAACGGTCTGTCGATCTTCTGGGGCGGCGCCGGAATGGCCGTCGGGTACATCGGAGACACGCTCTACTGGGCTTCAAGCCCCTACTCGGCCGAGGAGGTCAACAGCTACATGTTCCTGCTCTTCAGCACGCCGCAGGCGTCGAGTTCGAGCTACCTGCGCCAGTACGCCGGTTCGAAAACCTACTCGTCCCTCAAGATGAAGCCCCTGCAACAGGCGTCCGCACAGACCGCGGCACGCGGCGCGGAATCGCGGACCGGAAGTATCGAGACCGGCGGACAGCGCTTCACGACCTACCTGACGGGCGAACGCGTAGCCGTTCCGGCGAAGGCCGCCGGAAGCGCCGCGGCGACTGCGAAAGTTCCGGCCGAAGGCAAGCGTCTGCGCACGGACCTCGTGCTCCACACCCGCTGATCCGCAGCCCGTACAACCGAAAACCGGACTTCCGCATTGGGCGGAAGCCCGGTTTTTCGGTAAAATCGCAAAAAACGGCGTCACGGCGTCACAGTTTGGCGCGAATTTACTAATTTTGCAGGTTGTAACGCGAAAACACAAAAAACTCACGATACTATGCTTACCATAAAGCAAATCCGCGACGACAAAGAGGCCGCCGCACGCAAGCTGGCCAAGAAGGGCGTGGACGCCGCACCGGTCATCGAAAAGATCATCAACTTCGACGACCAGCGCAAAGCCCTCCAGCTGGAACTCGACAACACGCTGGCCGCCCAGAACAAGGCCGCCAAGGAGATCGGCGCACTGATGGGCCAGGGCCGCCGCGAGGAGGCCGAGGAGCGCAAACGCTTCGTGGCGGACCTCAAGGAGAAATCCTCACGTCTCGAAGCCGAGCTGACCGACGCCCGGCAGGAGTTGCAGGCCGCCATCGTCTCGCTGCCCAACTTCCCCGCCGAGATCGTCCCCGAAGGCAAGACGGCCGAAGACAACCTCGTGGTGAAACTCGTGGAGAACTACACCGCGCTTCCGGAAAACCCGCTGCCCCACTGGGAGCTGGCCCGCAAGTACGACATCATCGACTTCGACCTGGGCGTGAAGCTCACCGGCGCGGGATTCCCCGTCTACAAGGGCAAGGGCGCACGGTTGCAGCGCGCGCTGATCAACTTCTTCCTCGACTGCAACACCAAGGCCGGCTACCTCGAAGTGGAGCCGCCCGTGATGGTCAACGAGGCTTCGGGCTTCGGCACGGGACAGCTCCCCGACAAGGAGGGGCAGATGTACCACGCCACGGCCGACAATTTCTACCTCGTCCCCACGGCCGAGGTTCCCGTGACGAACATCTACCGCGACGTGATCCTCGAAAAGGAGGATTTCCCGGTGAAGATGACCGCCTACACCCCCTGCTTCCGCCGCGAGGCCGGGTCGTACGGCAAGGACGTGCGCGGACTGAACCGCCTGCACCAGTTCGACAAGGTGGAGATCGTACAGCTGTCGCTGCCCGAAACGAGCTACGAAGCATTGGACGGCATGGTGGCCCACGTGGAGAGCATCGTCAAGGCTCTGGGTCTGCCCTACCGCATCCTGCGCTTGTGCGGCGGCGACATGTCGTTCACCTCGGCGCTGACCTACGACTTCGAGGTCTACTCCGAAGCGCAGAAGCGCTGGCTGGAAGTATCGTCCGTCTCGAACTTCGAGTCGTTCCAGGCCAACCGGCTGAAACTACGCTACCGCGACGCGAACAAGAAAATCCACTTGGCCCATACGCTCAACGGCTCGTCGCTCGCACTTCCGCGCATCGTCGCGGCGTTGTTGGAGAACAACCAGACGCCCGAAGGCATCCGGATTCCCGAGGTACTGATTCCCTACACGGGGTTTGATATTATCAAATAAAGTCACTATATTTGCAGACACTTAACAAAAAATCGACAAAACAATGGCTTACAAAATTACCGACGCATGCGTTGCATGCGGTACTTGTATCGGCGAATGCCCGGTAGAGGCGATCTCGGCCGGCGATATCTATGTGATCGATGCC
>OLQL01001210.1_pt1 | contig 22539 bp, 20 predicted proteins | sample 1672971 | NCBI WGS metagenome assembly OLQL01 (sample SAMEA3136742, study PRJEB25190) | human gut metagenome | biome: human gut; feature: human-associated habitat; material: faeces | place: Austria | collected 2013
CGGCGGTGGACGCGGGCGGGCGTGCCGGTCTTGAAGCGGCGCAGCGTGAAGCCGTGCGCCACCAGACATTTTGTCAGTTCGGTAGCGGCGTGGGTGCCGTCGGGACCGCTGTCATAGTGGGCATCGCCGACGAAAATGCGGCCGCCCAGGTTGGTGCCGGTGGCCACGACGACGGCCTTGCAGCTGTAGTAGCCGTGCAGATTGGTGTACACACCGCAGACCTTGCCGTCCTGTACATCCACGCCGACGATTTCACCCTGGTGGATATCGAGATTAGTAGTCTTTTCCAGCGCGTGTTTCATCCAGATATGGTAGCGCTTGCGGTCGGTCTGCACGCGCAGGCTGTGTACGGCGGGGCCTTTGCCGCGGTTCAGCATCCGGCTTTGCAGGTAGGTGGCGTCCGCGGCAATGCCCATCAACCCGCCCAGGGCATCGACCTCGCGGACGAGATGGCCCTTGGCCGTGCCGCCGATGGACGGATTGCAGGGCATATTGCCGATAAAATCCAGTGACAGCGTAAACACCGCAGTCCTTGCCCCCAGTTTCGCTGCCGCGTGCGCCGCTTCAATACCGGCGTGCCCCGCGCCGATGACGATGACGTCGTAGGTTCCTAGTTTGTCCATATACTTTCCTTCTTACCCTATCTTTTGCAGAATATCCTCGCAGACTCCTGCGAAATTTGTATCCAGTTCATTGTTGCCATAGCGCAGCACGCGGCGGCCAATGCTTTGCAGATACGACGTGCGATGTGCGTCATACTCGGCAGCCTGCGGTTCGGTATGCTGTGCGCCATCCAGCTCTATTACCAGTTTACACGATGGAATATAAAAATCAACTATAAAATTGCCAATCATTTTTTGACGGTGGACCGTTTGCGGGAGATTTTTCAGAAAGTCATACCAAAGATGCCGTTCCTGCCGGGTCATTTCTTTGCGGAGGGTTCGGGCATTTTTGCGTAACGGATTTATGGTTTTGATGCCCTTCATAGTTTGCCTCCACTTTCTAAAGGCTTCTCCCTTGGGGGAAGCTGCCGCCCGCAGGCGGCTGATGAGGGGCAACTTTAACTCTATTGTCCCTTTACCGAGTTACCGCCGGAAACTCACCCCTCATCCGGCCTGCGGCCACCTTCCCCCAGAGGGGGAAGGCTCTCCCCAAAAGGCTTTTTCCTCGGGGGAAGGCTCCTTATTATTTACTTACTTGCCCACGCAGAATGTTTCAAACACTTCATCAATCGTTGCCTCTGTCGCGTCTTCACCGGTCAAATCGCACAACGCCTGCAGGGCGTCCGTCAGGCAGACGGCGGCGGCGTCCAGCCCAAAGCCGTCCTGCCTTGCGCGGATGGCTTCGGCCAGCGCGTCCCTTGCCCGGGTCGCCGCGGCAAGTTGGCGGGCGCTGCACAGCTGGGCGGCGCTCGGATCCAGCTGGGCCGTGCCTAACAGATCTGCCACGGCGTCCGTCAAAGCCTGCAAGCCCACGGCGTCTTTGGCGCACATGGGAACGATTTTCTTAAAATACGGCTCCAATGTTCCACGTGGAACATCCTGCTTTCCCGCCAGGTCCTGCTTATTCAGCACGGCAATGGCCGGGCGGCCCCGGCATTTGCGGGCCAGCTCCAAATCATCTTCGGAGAGCGGCTGCGCGGCATCGAACACCGCCAGCACCAGCCCAGCCTCGTCCAGCTTTTTCCAGCTGCGGCGGATGCCTTCGGCCTCTATCGCGTCACCATCCACACCAACCTCCCGCACACCGGCGGTGTCAAACAGGTTCAACCGCACGCTGCCCAGCTGCACGGCCTGCTCGACAATATCCCGGGTCGTGCCTGCCACCGGCGTGACGATGGCCCGGTCAAACCCGGCAAGCAGGTTCAGCAGCGTGCTTTTGCCCACGTTGGGTCGCCCCAGCAGCACGCAGTCCACGCCGTGGCGCAGCACTGCACCCGCACTGTACCCGTTGATCAGCGCGTCCAACTCGGTCTTCTGTTCTGTCAAGGTTTGCACAAACGCCTCGTCGGACAGTTCGGGGACGTCCTCCTCGGGGTAATCGACCCAGGCTGTCAGGTGGGCGTTCAGCGTTTGCAGTGCGGTCTGAATGCAGCCAATGCGTTTTGCCAGCCGCCCATCCAGTGCGGATTTTGCCAGCGCCGCCCCCTGCCGGCCGTTCGCCGCAATAACTTCCATCACGGCCTCGGCCTGGGTCAGCGACATACGCCCATTTTCCAGCGCGCGGCGGGTGAACTCACCGGGGCCTGCAGGCGCGCACCCCGCCGTGATCAGCTCTTCCAGCAGGCCGTCCGCCATAGCCGTGCCGCCGTGGACCGACAACTCTATCACATCCTCACCGGTGTAGGAGTGCGGTGCGCGGAAAAACAGTGCCACGCACTCGTCCATCTCCGCGCCGTGCAGCAGGTAATGGCCCAGCATGGCGGTGTAGCCTTTGGCATCGGCAACGCTTTTGCCCTGCCGCACCGGCGCAAAAATCTTGCCGACGATGCCGTAGGCGTCCGGCCCGGAGACGCGGACGGTGGCAATGCCGCCCTCCCCTGGCGGCGTCGCCAGGGCACAGATGGTCGTATGCAGATGTTCCATGTGGTACTCCTTTATTTTTCTTTTACCAAAAAGGAGAGGCCAACCCGGCCTCCCCTTCACGGTTTGCTATTTTGGAGTTTCTTTGCTTACTTTCTTTGCAAAGAAAGTAGGGTTATTCTTCGTCGTTGGTATCGGCTGCGTTATCCTCTGCGGCCTCCTGGGCAAGCTCCTCCGCCTCAATGGCTGCCAGCTCCTCAGGGGTCGGGTCAGTCTCGCCGGTATCCTCGATTTTCGCGGTCTCGGCTTCGTTGTCGCGGTCGACACGGGCAACCACGGCCACCTTGTCATCCTCGACCAGGCGCATGACGCGGACACCGCTGCCGTAGCGGCTCTGGATGTTGATGTCCGACGCATGGATGCGGATCAGGATGCCGTTCTGGCTGATCAAAATCAGATCATCGGTGTCGTCCACGATCTTGATGCCCGCCACATTGCCGTTGGAGTAGTTGCGGATGCCTAAGCCGCCGCGCTTCGTGATGCGGTAATCGTCGATGCGGCTGCGGCGGCCCTTGCCCTCTTCGCTGATGGTCAGCACAGTGGCACCCGGGCGGCAGACGCCGGCGCCGACGACATAGTCGCCCTCGCGCAGTTTGATAACGCGGACACCGTGGCCGGTACGGCCCATGGCGCGGGCATCATCCTCGGTAAAGTGGATGGCCGCGCCGTCGTGTGTGGCGACAATAATTTCATCGTCGCCCTTCGTCAGGTGGCTCCAAACCAAGCTGTCACCCTCATTCAGGGCAATGGCAATCAGACCCGCCTTGCGGATGTTGCGGAAGTGGGACAGCGGCGTGCGCTTGATAAGACCCTGCTTCGTGATCATCGTCGCGTAGGTGTTGTCCTCGTCCACGTCGGCCTTCTGCTGCAGCATCAGCGTGACCTTCTCGCCCTCCTGCAGCTGCAGCAGGTTCACGATATGGCTGCCCTTGGCGGTGCGGCTGCCCTCGGGTACCTGGTAGCCCTTCAGGCGGTAGACACGGCCCTGATTCGTCAGGAACAGCATATAGTCATGCGTTGAGCCGACATACATTTCCTCGGTGAAGTCCTCGTCCTTCTGGGTCATGCCCTGCACACCGCGGCCGCCGCGGTTCTGTGCCTGGTAGGTATCCAGCGTGGTGCGCTTGATATACCCCTCGTGGGTCAGCGTAAAGACGCAGGTTTCCTCGGGGATCAGATCCTCGATGTCGACCTCGCCGGACACAGCCTCGATGGAAGTGCGGCGCTCGTCGCCGTACTTGTCGGCCAGCGTGGTCAGGTCGGTCTTGACGATGCGCTTGACGTGCTCGTCATTGGCGAGGATATCCTCATAATCGGCGATGGCCTCGCGCAGCTCGCCCAACTCCTGCTCGATTTTCAGGATTTCCAGACCGGCCAAGCGGCCCAACTGCAGCTTGACGATTGCGTCCGCCTGCGGCTCGTCAAAACCGAAATTGTCCATGACGGCCTGGCGTGCCTCGGCAAAGCCGCCCTTGCAGGCGCGGATGGTCGCGATAATTTCATCGACGATGTCGACGGCCTTGTGCAGGCCTTCAAGGATGTGCTCGCGCTCCTTCGCCTTGCGCAAATCAAAGGCGGTTCTGCGGCGGATGACCTGCATCTGGAACTCGATGTAGCGCTCCATCATGGTCTTGAGGCTCATGATTTTGGGCACACCGTCGTCCAACGCCAGCATAATGACACCCACGGTGTCCTGCAGCTGGGTGTAGCGGTAGAGCTGGTTCAGCACGACCTGGGGGTTCGCGTCCTTCTTGATTTCAATGACGATCTTCATGCCGGTGCGGCTGGAGGATTCGTCGTTCAGGTCGCTGATGCCCTCAATGCGCTTATCCTTCACAAGGTCCGCAATAGACTCGATGAGGCGGGTCTTGTTGACCATGTAGGGAATTTCGCTGATTAAGATTTCATAGCGGCCGTTCTTCTTCTCGACGATTTCGGCGCGGCCGCGCAGGGTGATTTTGCCGCGGCCCGTGGCGTAGGCTGCGCGGATGCCGCTGCGGCCCATGATGATGCCGCCGGTCGGGAAGTCGGGGCCTTTGACGTATTCCATCAGCCCGGCCAGGTCGATTTCGGGGTCGTCCATCAGGGCGACCATGCCGTTGACGATCTCGCGCAGGTTGTGGGGCGGGATGTTCGTAGCCATACCGACCGCAATGCCCTGGCTACCGTTGACCAGCAGGTTCGGGAAGCGGCTGGGCAGGACGTGGGGTTCCTTCTTGTTTTCATCAAAGTTGGGATCCCAGTCGATGGTCTCCTTCTCGATATCCGTCAGCATCTCGCAGGCCATCTTGGACATACGGGCCTCGGTGTAACGGTAAGCAGCCGGGGGATCGCCGTCAACGGAACCGAAGTTGCCCTGGCCGTCGACCAGCGGGTAGCGCAGGCTGAAATCCTGTGCCAGACGGACCATGGCATCATAGACCGACGCATCGCCGTGGGGGTGGTACGAGCCAAGCACCGCACCGACGGTATCGGCGGATTTGCGGTAGGGGTGCTGCGGGTCGTTGCCGCGCTCGTGCATCGTGTACAGGATGCGGCGGTGGACGGGTTTCAGGCCGTCGCGCACATCGGGCAAAGCGCGCGCCACGATAACGGACATCGAGTAGTCCAGGAATGCCGTCTCGATTTCCTGTTTCACATCGCGCACAATGACCTTAGTACCGGACCCCGGCACCATGATGATGTTTTCTTCCATTGTATCACCTTAACTCAATCTTACTTGAACTTACTAATTTTACTGCACCGTAGGGGCCGGGCATGCCCGGCCCTCAACTTTGCGTTATTGCCCACAAACGGATCGTTGCTTGTACGCTGCGCTATGCGTGTGGGTTATATTCATCCAAATCCCATTTCAACGGATTTTCCTGAATATATCTTTTAATTTCACAATACGCGTTTTCATCACGAATAATATGATCATAAAATGAACGCTGCCACAATGTCACACCCGGATGTTCCACATGGAACATTTTGGACATATACGACTTGTAGCTTCCCACTACGGCGGGCAAATTACATTGTTCCTGCGGAAAAACCAATATCATATGAACATGATTTGGCATTACCACATATTCATCCACACCCACACCGGGAAAATGTCTGGAAATATCCTTTATTCCTTGTGCGGCCATTTGTCCGACGACATTTGGTTTTCCTGCCGCGCCAAACACACATTGTTTATGATGCGCACATACGGTCACAAAATAATAATTTTCTCTTCTATAATCATAATTTTGCAAACGGGGATTTTTGCGCGGGCATAAAATCGCATAATCCATGATTCATACACCATAAACGGGGCGGTGGTTTTTATGCGGCGGGCCGGGCATGCCCGGCCCCTACACGGGCGGCGTATGATGTATCACACATCCAAATTCGCATACTTGGCGTTCTTTTCAATGAACTGGCGGCGGGGTTCGACCTGCTCACCCATCAGGATGCTGAATGCTTCGTCGGCGCGCTCGGCGTCTTCAATTTTAATTTGGACAATGACGCGGTTATCGGGGTTCATGGTGGTCTCCCACAGCTGGTCGGGGTTCATCTCGCCCAAGCCTTTGTAGCGGTTGACCTTCGCGCCGGGCATTTCGGCGCTCAACACCTTCATTTCTTCGTCGTTGTAGGCGTACTTGACGGTCTGACCCTTCTGCAGCTTGAACAGCGGCGGCTGGGCGACATAGACATAGCCGTTGTCGATCAGCGGGCGCATATAGCGGAAGAAGAAGGTCAGCATCAGTGTGCAGATGTGCGAACCGTCGACATCCGCATCGGCCATGATGAAGATCTTGTGGTAGCGCACTTTACTGATATCAAACTCGTCGCCAATGCCGGTGCCCAGCGCGGTCACAACAGGCATCAGTTTATCGTTGCCGTAGATGCGGTCGGCGCGGGCCTTTTCGACGTTCAGCATCTTGCCCCACAAAGGCAGGATGGCCTGAATGTTGGAGTCTCGGCCCATCTTGGCCGAGCCGCCTGCAGAATCGCCCTCCACGATGAAGAGTTCTGTCTTGGCGGGGTCTTTTTCGTGGCAGTCAGCCAGCTTGCCGGGCATACGGTTGGATTCCAGCGCGCTCTTGCGGCGGACCAGTTCGCGGGCTTTTTTGGCGGCGGCGCGGGCGCGGGCAGCCTGGGTGGCCTTCTCCAAAATTGCCTTGGCAACGGCGGGGTTTTCCTCAAAGAACTCTGTCAGCGCCTTGTAGACGACGTTGTTGACCAGGCCCTTGATGAAGGTGTTGCCCAGCTTTGCCTTGGTCTGGCCCTCGAACTGGGCCTCCTGCAGCTTGACGCTGACGACGGCGATGATGCCCTCGCGGGCGTCGGGGCCGGACAGATTCTCGTCCTTATCCTTCAAAATCCCCTTGGCGCGGCCGTACTCATTCAGCACGCGGGTCAGGGCCAGCTTGAAGCCTTCCTCGTGGGTACCGCCCTCGGGGGTATGGACGTTGTTGGCAAAGCTCAACAGCAGCTCGTTATAGCTGTTGTCGTAGTATTGCAGGGCGACCTCGGCCACAGCGCCCTGGCCCTCGCCCTTCATATACATGACCTGGGGGTGCAGCGGCGTTAAGTCGCGGCGCTCGCACAGGTAGCTGACAAAAGAACGGATACCGCCCTCGTAGCACATTGTCTCGGCGCGCATTTCGCCGTTCTGCTCATCCTGCGGGCGGTCGGCATCGGGGCGCTCATCGGTCAGGGTGATCTTGACACCGGCGTTCAGGAACGCTTCCTCCCGCAGGCGCTTCAGCAGCGTTTCATAGCGGTAGAGCGTCGTTTCCTGGAACATCTCCGGGTCGGGCTTGAAAGTGACTGTCGTTCCGGTAGAAGCCGCCGCGCCGATTTTTTTCAGGTCGCCGTCGGGCTTGCCGCGCTTGAAGCTCTGCTCATACTCTACCCCATCGCGGCGCACGCGGACGGTCAGCCACTCAGACAAAGCGTTGACGACCGACGCGCCGACGCCGTGCAGACCGCCGGCGACCTTGTAGCCGGAGTCCTCGCCGCCGAACTTGCCGCCGGCGTGCAGCACAGTGTAAACGACGGTGACAGCCGGGATGCCCAGCTTGGGCTGGATATCGACCGGGATGCCGCGGCCATTGTCCGATACTTCGATGATGTTGCCGGGCTTGATGGTGACTTCGATGTGGGTGCAGTAGCCCGCCAGCGCCTCGTCGATGGCGTTATCGACGATCTCATAGACGAGGTGGTGCAGACCGGAAGGCCCGGTGGAGCCGATATACATACCGGGGCGCTTGCGCACAGCCTCCAGGCCTTCCAGGACCTGGATCTGCGCACCGCCGTAGGCATGGTCGGTAGCCGTCTCGCGGTTGGTTTCGGTGATGATTTCTTCTGCCATGAAATGATAGCCTCCTGTTGTGGGTGGGTATCTCTTATTTTGCAATGTAGGGGCCGGGCATGCCCGGCCCTCCGCCTTGCGTTATTGCCCTTTTATCGGGCGGTACTTTTTATGTTGCGGGCCGGGCATGCCCGGCCCCTACGGTCGTGGTTCTTTAAAATTCTAATTTTTCCGCCCGCTTTTTCAATGCGGCGGGCGATAATTGGCTGATATACACGGTCTCATCGGGGAAATCCGTGACCATAAAACTTTTGGGCAGGGTGCCGGGGGCGCAAAGGTCCACGACCGCACCCTCGTCCTCGGCGTGGCGGAAATATTCTTCCGTCCGCCGCGACGCCCCGGCTGTGTCCAGATCAAACACCCCGATCACATCGCGGGTGTTCAGTACAAAATCCTGCCCGGCGTGAAAGTACATTTCCTGCACCTCTCTGTAGGGTCCGGGTATGCCCGGCCCTCCACTCTGCGTCATTGCCCGTCAGCGGGCAGCCACCCTACGGTTCTGCTACGGTTCCGCCCTTGACCATCACAATTTTCCCGTTGGTACGTGCAAACGCGGCGGTGTCGCAGGTCGTCACGATGGTCTGGTGCTCGCCCATGCGGGTCAGCAGGTAGGTCTGGCGCTCGTCGTCCAGCTCGCTCAAAACGTCATCCAGCAATAGTACCGGATGCTCGCCGAACAAGTCCCCCACTACCGTGGCCTCGGCCAGCTTCATAGCCAGTACGCAGCTGCGCTGCTGGCCCTGGCTGCCGTAGACCCGGGCGGGCTGACCGTCCAGCAGTATCTCCAAGTCCTCCCGGTGCGGGCCTGCCAGACAGAACCCTGCCCGCAGCTCCGCAGGGCGCATGGCGTGCAGCTTTTCCAGCAGCGCGTCAGCGGTGGGGGCCGGTGTACACATCTGGTAATGCAGTTCCAGCGTCTCGGCTCCGTGGGAGATATCCTTATAATTCTGCGCAGCAATGGGCGCGGCCGCCGCCAGGAATTTGCAGCGGTGATCCATGATAAGCGCGCCGTACTCGGCCAGCTGCTCATCGTAGGTATCCAGCAGCACGCCGCCGTTTGGCGTGATATCGTAGCTTTTCAGCAGTGCATTTTTCTGGGCTGTCAGCCGCATATACCGCCGCAGCGCTACCAGGTACGGCCTGTACACCTGGCACAGCGCCGAGTCCAGGAACCGCCGCCTCCCATCCGGCCCGCCTTTGACCAGACTCAACAGGTCCGGCTCAAACACGACGGCCTGAAAATTCCCGGCCAGTGCCGCCGCGCGGCCAATGTCCGCGCCGTTCAATTTGCCGGTGCGGCCGGGCCGCTGGCTGCCCTTGCTGCCTACGGTCAAGCGGATGGATTTTTCCACGTCCTGTGTCTCAAACGTCCCCTCTATGACCGAGAAGTCACAGCCGCGCTGGATGAGTTCGGCGTCCTTTGACCCGCGGAAGCTCTTGCCGCCGGTCAGCAGCCAGACGGCCTCCAGCAGGTTCGTCTTGCCCTGACCGTTGGGGCCGCACAGCACGGTCAAATGCGGGTCCGGGTTTAGTTCTGCATGGGCAATATTGCGATGGTTCGTTAATTCCAGGTGCGTTAAGCGCATTACGCGCCCTCCGCGACCTGCACGGTCTGGCCGTCCAGCTCGACGGTATCGCCTGCGCGGCACTTTTTGCCGCGCATCGTGCAGACCTCGCCGTTGACCTTGACGGCCCCGCCCTGGATCAGCTCCTTTGCCTCGCCGCCTGTCTCGCACAGGCCTGCAAATTTGAGCAGAGCGTCCAGTTTGATAAATTCAGTGTTGATACGAATTTTTTCCATAATCAGCCCTCGTTCTTAAAGCGCACCGGCAAAACCAGATAGATAAAATCCTTGCCGTCCTCGGGCAGGAGCTTGACCGGGCTCAGGGGGCCGTTGATCTCCAGCACCATCTTCTCGCATTTGGAGTAGCGAAGCGCGTCCAGCAGGTAGCGGTTATTGAAGCCGATCTCCACCGCGTCGCCCTCCATCTGCACCGGGGCAAACTCATCCACGACCTTGCCCAGCGGCGTTTGGCAGCGCACGGTCACGCGGTCCTCGCCAAAGCTGATGCGCAGCGGGTTCTTCAGGCGCTCGGTGATAATCAGCGACGCGCGCTCGATCGTATCGATAAAAGTCTTGCAATCCACGGTGATACGCGTTTTCTTATCCTTCGGGATAACGCTCTCATAGTTGAGGAAGTCGCCCTCGATCAGGCGGCTCATGATGGTATAGCCGTTGGATGTGAACACGACATAGCGGCGGTTGGCGTCGATCTTCACATCGTCGTCCGCGCCGCCCATAATCTTCAGCAGTTCCTGCAGCGTCTTAGCGGGGATGATGATGCGGATATCGCGGGTACACTCAACATCGCGCTGGATGATGGCCAAACGGTAGCCGTCCAGGGCAACGATGGTCAAGCTGCCTGGTTCAATGACAAACAGCTCGCCGGTGTGGGCAGGTTTCTTGTCGTCCTGGCTGACGGCGTAGATGGTTTTCTCGATCATCTCGCGCAGCATACCGCACTTGACGGTCATGGTGTTGTCGGCGCCGGTCACAGGCAGGCTGGGGTAGTCGCTGGCATTCAGGGCAGGGATTTCAAATTCTGCCACACCACCGCTGATTTTAGCCTGGCCTTCGTCGTTCAGCTCAATGCAGACATCGCCTGCGGGCATACGGTTGATCATGGCGCTGAGCAGTTTTGCGTCCAATACGGTTTCACCGGGTACAAGTACATTACATTCAATGGTAGTCGTGATGCCCATTTCCATATCGTAGCCGGTCAGGGTCAGGTTAAAGCCCTCGGCTTTCATGTAGATGCCTTCCAGCACAGGGATGGCCGCGCGGTTGGTGATTGCGCGGGAAACGCCGTCAATGGCACTGGCAAGCAGGGTCTTTTCGCATTCAAATTTCATGGTTTCTTCTCTTTCCGGCTTTTTTGGAAAAAAGCCTCGGCAAAAAACGTAAAATTTACTCTACAATTTGTATAGTTTTTGTTTTCCACAAAATGGCTGCCGTTTGGCCCGGTTGTAGAGCAGTTGTAGCAGGTCCCTATCAGCAGAAACTATTAACTTTGGTAGTAGCAGTAGTAGGGGCTGTTAGTTTGGTGGAAAACTCCGCGGACTGTGATAACTGCGGCAAAAACCGGCAGTGAATTGTTTTGAACAGTCTGTGGACATCCTTGTGGAAAACTCGAAACCCGCGCTTTTTCAACACGCGGCGTGGAGAACTGTCTGTTAAAAACTAAAAACTCTGTGGAAAAAGTTACTTTCTTTGCAAAGAAAGTAACCAAAGAAACTCCAAACATTCAAACCGTATAGTTATCGACGATAAAACGTTTATTTTTATTTGGCGATCCCTTTGCTGGGACAAATATTGAAAGTTCTTTGCCTACTTTCTTTCAAGAAAGTGGGCTAGGTGCGGACGTTTTTCATGATGTCGCTGCACATCTCTTTCAGGTGCTGGTCGCGGTTGATGTTTTCCTCCATCGTTTTGATGGAATATACCACCGTGGAATGATCGCGCTGGAATTCCTGGCCGATGGCCTCCATGCTCATGCCGGTCACTTCCCGGATAATGTACATCGTCATCTGCCGCGCCGCGCTCACATTCGCATTGCGCTTCTTGCCCCGGATATCCGCCGGCATCACATTGTAGGTGCGGGCAACCTCGTTGAGGATCTTTTCAATCGTCACCGGGATCGGCTGACTGTCGTTCAGCGTGTCCTTGATGGCCGTCGTCGTCACACCGATGCAGGGCTCAATGCCCTCCAGCATATAGTAGGCGTTCAGTTTCTTGACCGCGCCCTCCAGCTGGCGGATGTTCTGCTTCAGGTGATTTGCAATGTACTCGGCCACATCGTTGGGCAGGTCAAGATTGAGCAGCTCGGCTTTGCGCTTGACGATGGCGACACGGGTCTCAAAATCCGGCGGCTGAATGTCGGCGGTCAGGCCCCACTCAAACCGGGTGCGCAGACGCTCCTCCAGCGATTTGATCTCCTTCGCCGGGCGGTCCGACGCGATGACGATTTGCCTACCATCGTTGTGCAGCGTGTTGAAGGTGTGGAAAAACTCCTCCTGCGTGCTCTCCTTGCCGGCCAGGAACTGGATGTCGTCGATGAGCAGCACATCCGCTTTGCGGTATTTCTGACGGAACTGCTCCATCGTCGCCGTCTTGATGGCGGAAATCGTCTCGTTGGTGAACATTTCACAATCCACGTAAACGATGTTGAAATCCGGGTGATTTTTCTTGATCTCAAACTGGATGGCGTTCAAAAGATGGGTCTTGCCCAGGCCTGACGGCCCATAGATGAACAGCGGGTTGTACGCGCCGGAAGGATTCGCCGCCACGGCCTGCGCGGCCGCAAACGCAAACTGGTTCGACGGTCCCTTGATGAAATTCTCAAAGGTGAAATCATATCGGCCGCTGGGCAGCGATTTCTCGTCCCGCTGGTCCGCACTGCCATCGGCCTTCTCGCCGTCCTCCGGCGGGGCCGCCACATAGAGAATTTCCACATCAAAGCCGAGAATGGCCTTGAACGCTTCTTTCAGCAGCGCCGTGTAGCGATCGGATACGATCTTCATCACAAATTCACTGCGCAGTTCCAGCGTGATGGTGTTGGAATTTTCAAAGCTCACGGCCTTGATATCCTTGATGTAAAATGCGTAGGTAGCGTCCGAGGTCTTTTCCTTGCAGTAGGCCTTGACCGCTTCCAATACCTCATTGATGGAATCCATGAATGTCGATACTCCCCACTTCCTGTTTATGATGGAACGCCCTGTGCGGAAAACAGGGCGCAAAAATACTGAATACAGTATACCACAAAATCCGGTTTTAAACAACAGCTATATATAATAAAGTAGAAACTTTTTTGTAAGGCGGAATTGTTGAAAATTTTAAGCGCGGCGGACGGTAAAAATTTTTGCTGGAAAGTTTTCCACAAGAACTGCGTTTTTCAACAGTAAATAGTACAAAATGTAGTGGATAACTCTTTGTAGCAGCAATTCTTTGACGCGGGAGCGAAAAATTCTGCCCAAAACCTCTTGACAAATGGGTGGTTTATCGCGTATAATCTAACTCTGCAAGGCTGCCCCAGTGTATGGGCGAAGCCCTGAGCAAACAGCCCATACCGGGATTTCAACAGGAGGAATGAAAAATGAAGCGTACTTTCCAGCCCAAGAAGCGTCAGCGCAGCCGCGTCCACGGTTTCCTGAACCGCATGGCTACCAAGAATGGCCGCAAGGTCATTGCCCGCCGCCGTGCGAAGGGCCGTAAGAGCCTGACTGTCTGATTCTATCAGAGATGAAATGAACAAAAGGGTTGCTGATTGTAAAATCAGCAACCCTTTTTTCAAATAATGGCTTTACAGAAAACGGGATTCATTATAATATAGAAGAATAGGAAAAAATAAAATGCCTTCCCCCTTGGGGGAAGGTGTCCGCGGCCCCGACCGCGGACGGATGAGGGAAAAGTGCCCCGCAGCTGTTCGGTACAGGGCCGGCAGGGATAGGCACGCCCCTCATCAGCCGCCTGCGGGCGGCAGCTTCCCCCTTGAGGGGGAAGCCTTTAGGAAGGAGACCTATGCGTTACCGCACCTTAAATAAAAATTGGCAGTTCAACCGGGTGTATGGCCGGGGCAAAAGCTATGTGCATCCGCACTGCGTTTTGTACGTGGCTAAAAACCGGGTGGGCTATACCCGCATCGGGCTGACCGCAACCAAAAAGGTCGGCCATGCCGTGCAGCGCAACCGCGCCCGCCGCGTTATGCGCGCCGCCCTGGCCGAACACTTGTCGCAAAATATCGGCGGATATGATATAATACTCGTAGCCCGCGGCCAGACCCCGCGCTTAAAAAGCACCCAGCTGAGCAAAACGCTGGGCAAGCTCTTCACCAAGGCGGGTCTGCCCGATAAGGCTGCCCCCGCCGTGCCGGCTGCCGAATGATCACACGCTTTCTCATCAAACTTTTGCGCGGCTACAAGCGGTATATCAGCCCACACCTCGGGCATCACTGCCGCTTTGTGCCCACCTGCAGCGAGTACGCCATGCAGGCGCTGGCCACCCACGGCCTGGTCAAAGGTCTGCTTTTGACCACCTGGCGGCTTCTGCGCTGCCAGCCATTTGCGAAATTCGGCTATGACCCGGTACCCCCGAAGGGGAGATGGGTCAGCCCGGAACGCAGGCTGACGCGCAGCCGCTGAAAGGCTTCTCCTTTGGGGGAGAAGCTGTCCGCAAAGCGGACTGATGAGGGGAGAACTTTCCATTGCCGCCCCGCAAAGGGGTGGCCGGGCAAGCCCGCCCCTCATCCGGCCTTCGGCCACCTTCTCCCAAGGGAGAAGGCTTCTCAACATTGCTTCTCATGTCTTTGCACTGCGCAGCAGAGACCTACATAAAAATAATGGTCCCGGGCGCAGACGGGGCAGAAGGAAAGGCTATGAACTTTATGTACTTCCTGGCCATATTGATTGGCCCGCTGGTGAAGATCCTGTACAGCTTCATCGGCAACTACGCGGTAACGATGGTCGTTGCCACCCTACTCCTCAAACTGCTGCTCTTCCCCCTGAGCATCCATCAGCAGAAATCCTCGGCAAAGATGGCTGTTTTTCAGCCGCTGATGAATGAGATCCAGCAGAAGTACAAAAATGACCCCCAGAAACAGCAGGAGGAGCTGATGAAGCTCCAGCAGGAGCACGGCTTTAACCCCATGGGCGGCTGCCTGCCCATGCTGCTGACGATGCTGGTGCTGTTCGGCTTCCTGGGCGTTGTGTACTACCCCGTACACTACATCTTCGGTGTCGATAATACCGCCGTCAAAGCTGCGTGCGAGGCCATCGGCCTGGCAACCACCAATGCGTCCACGATGCAGACCGCGCTGATCCAGGCCATCCACAACGGCGCTGTGATCGACCCGTCCATCATCCCCGCCAACATCGTGGCAGAGATCCAAAACTTTAACACCAGCTTCTTCGGCATGGATATGTGTGATGTCCCCGGCTTCCGCCTGGTGCCCATCGCCATCTTCCCCGCTATCGCAGCGGTCACGATGTTCATCAGCTACTTCGTCACCCAGAAGCTCTCCGGTATGGATGCCCAGATGCAGGGCAGCATGAAGGTCATGATGCTGGTCATGAACCTGATGTTCGTCACCTTCTGCTTTAACGCCCCCGTTGGCTTCTCGCTGTACTACGGCGTGTCCAACCTGCTGCAGATCGGCCAGTCTTATATCACCTACAAGATTTACAGCCCCGAGAAGTTCAAGGCCCAGTATGAGGCCGAGCTGGCCGCCAAGCGTGCCGAGCGTAAGAAGAAGCGCACCGTCACGGTCGAACAGAACGGCAAGCAGGTCGAGAAGGAAGTTACCCTGGGCGAGGCCAACAAGATGCGCCTGGAACGTGCCCGCCAGCTGGAAGCCGAGCTCTACAAAGACGAGCGCACCACCCCGCTGAACAAAGACTAAGAAAAGACGCCGCGCAATCGTAGGGGCGAGCATTGCTCGCCCGCGCCGTTGGCGGCTGTGAGGGAGTGTATCCCCTGCCGCCGTAGGGGCGCATTCTATATGCGCCCGCCCCGCTCCCCTTTGTGATGAACATAACGATAAGAAATAAGAAGGAGGTCCCCCATTATGCGCAGTATGGAAATGAGCGCCAAGACCGTTGAAGCCGCCGTGCAGGCCGCCTGCGAAGCCCTGGGCGTTGACCGTGACGATATCAATGTCAGCTATGAAGTGCTGGAATTTCCCACCCGCAAGCTGTTCAAAACCATCCCTGCCAAGGTTCTGGTAAAGGTCGAGGAACCCGAGGCCGCCCCGGCCCCGGCTGCTGAGGAAAAGCCTGCCGAAGTTTCCACCAAGCCGGCAGAATTTGTTGAAATCTCCGACGAGACCGCCCCCGAAATCGAGAAAGCAGTCGTTGAGGATATGGTCGAGGCCGCCGAGCTGGCCCCGGTTGCCGAGGACGACGTTGAGATCCCTCTCGATATCGCCGCTGCCCCGCGCCTGCAGGCTGCGGTTGACTACCTGACTCCCATCTTCAACCTGATGGGTGTGGAAAACTTCAGCTTCACCGCCGTCAAGAAGGGCGCTGCCACCATCCTGAAAGTCTCCGGCGAGCACATGGGCGCACTCATCGGCCGCCGCGGTGAGACGATGGAGAGCCTGTCCTACCTCGCCAGCCTCGTTGTGAACCGCATGGAAGGCCCCTATATCAAGCTGGGCCTGGATGTCGGCGGCTACCGCAACAAGCGCGAGGACGACCTCTCTGCCCTTGCCAAGCGCATTGCAGACCGTGTCATCCGCACCGGCTGCTACTACGAGATGGAGCCGATGAACCCCTACGAGCGCCACATCATCCACACCGCCGTCGCCGATATCGAGGGCGTGCGCAGCGAGAGCAAGGGCGAAGGCCCGGCCCGCCATGTGGTGCTTTACTCCACCGACCCCAACGCCAGCAACCTGCCTGACCGCGACAACGCCCGCAACCAGCGCGGCGGCCGCCGTGACGGCGGTCGTGACCCCCGCCGTGATGGAAACCGCGGCTACCGCGGCAACGGCCCCAGAGGCCCCCGCAGCGGCCGTGACGGCCGTGATGGCGGGCGCGGCGGCTACCGCAGCAATCGCGGCGACCGTGGCCCACGCTACGGCGGCCCGCGTTCCAGCGTGCCCGCCCGCGACTTTGCCGACCGCCCGCGTGACCCGGATGCCAAGCCGATGGCCCCCAAAACCACCGAGCGCATCCACGACGGTGACGATTTCGCGTTTGGTAAGATCGAGTTTTAAACGAAATTGTTGAAAAAGCAGCCTGACTGTAAAGCCGGGCTGCTTTTTTTGGTGGGTGGCAAGGCGGACGGACTTTGTCCGCGCCTGATTGTGGACAACTTCCCTACTTTCCACACCGTTTTCCACAACCGTGTTGAAAACTCTTATTTTTCCACCACCCACAACCGGGTATACATTAGGGTCAAAATCCCCAATTATTAACAATATATAGACATACCCGGTCGCTTATCCCCTATTGGTATGAATTTTCCACCGCAAATTGGGTTTTCCACATGGTTTTTGCACTTTCATCGTGGAAAACTCGGGAAAACTGTTGAAAACCATAAAATAACGATGCATCGCATAGAACGTGGTCAAAACTCGGTGGAAAACCCATATGCACCCTACTTTTCCTGTGGAAAATGTTGAAAACTTCTTTTAGTTGTGAGAACCTGCGGTGGAAAAGTCCAATTTGTTGTTAAAAAGCCGTTGTATACAAAAATCCCGCACAGAAACTGTGCGGGATGCTTTTTTTATTCGTGGCGTATCGCTTCCAGGGCGCTGATCTTGACCGCCTTGTTTGCGGGCAGGATGCCGGCCACCAGGCCCACCAGCGTGGCGAAAACCAGCGCTGCCAGCATCAGCCAGGGCGGGATAATGGAAATCGTTCCACCGCCGCCGCCCATGTAGTAGCCGCCGCCCATCAGGCCGGACAGGTCCAGCCCCTGCCCCAGCGTGGACAGGTTGTTCAAAACAAAGCTGGCGATCAGACTGATGCCCAGCCCGATCAGGCCGCCGATGAAGCCGATGGTGGAGCTTTCCAGCAAGAACATCGTGCGGATGTTGCCCAGCTCGCAGCCCAGAACCTTCATGACGCCGATCTCACGAGTGCGCTCGTAAATCGCCATCGTCATGGTGTTGATGATGTTGATAGCCGCCACCAGCAGCGAGACCGCCGCAATGCCGCCGAAAATCATCTGGCTGTTCATGACCTGCTTCTGCATTTCCTCGCGCTGCTGGTTCATCGAGTAGGTGTTCGTGAACCCCATGTCATGGATGGCTGTTTCAACGTCGGTGACATTGCTCAGATCATCGACCTTGACATAGACCTGCTCGTAGCTCTTGCTCTCCTCCTTGGTCTTGGTCATGTCATTGTAGATCTTTTGCAGCATCTTCATGTCCTGGATGCGCAGCACGATACCGCTCTGGGTCCAGTAGCCCTTGGCACCGTCCGGCTCCAGAACGCCCACGACCTCCAATTCCCAGCTGCGGCTCTTTTCGGTGGAGCCTTCGCCGGTCTTGATGGTCAGGGTCATCTTGTCCTTGTCGATGTCCACAAAGGGCGGCAGCTCTTTACCGTTGGCGTCGGTCTGGCCTTCGTAACGGTAGCGCTTGGGGCTGTTGTAGCTCTTGCGGGAATCCTGAAAGTTGTACCCGGTGGAACTGCCCACCAGCACCTGCAGCTTGGTGGCCTTCTCGCTGGCGGGGGTGTTGGTCGGCCAGCTGCCGCTTTGCAAGGCAAAGCCCATCGGCTCCAAGGCCGTGGGGTCAATGCCGATCAGATTGTAAATATCGGACGTGTAGCGGCCATTGCGCCCGGCTGTAATTTCACCTTCCAGGTTGTAGGCCTGGGCGTAGGGCGTGGCCGCCGCCACATGGGGGATCTGCTTGATGTTGGTGATCGCGGCATCATCCAGATACAGCGGCTTGCCGTCGCTGCCCATCATCGTGCCATAGCCGTAGATCTGCACCTGGGTCAGATCGCCCCAGCTTTGCAGCATTTCCTCGTTGGTTTTGGTCTGGGCGATGCCCAGCGAGATCATCAGCACGACCATACAGGTGCCGATGACGACGCCCACCAGCGTAAGTGCCGTGCGGCCCTTGCGGCGCAGCAGGTTGCGCGCCGACAGGCTGATTTCATCAGAGATCTTCATCGCTGTCCTCTGCTTCCAGTGCGGCCAGCGCCTTGGCCTTCTTGCGCTTGCGGACCACAACCACGATAATTACCACAACGACTACCGCGCCGCATACGCCGATGAGCACCCACGCCCACACCGGCATGCCGGTCTGCTCGGGCTGGACGTCGCCATCCATCGTGGGGTCGTAGAAGTCATCCATGCTCATCTCCTCGGCGCTGACGGAAAAGTCCTTGGAGATGGTCTGCGGGTTGCCGGAGGCATCCTCATAGTTCAGCGTGATAACGCCGGACACGGTGCCCGCGGCGTCGGGGGCAATGTCAAAATCCACGCTGCCCTCGGTGCCGGCGTTTAGGTTGCCGAGGTACTGGTAGCTGCCCGCGCCCAGATTGGTGCCGGTCAGGCGGGCCTCAAGGTTGGAGACAGGGTTTTTGCCCTTGTTGACGTAAGAAAGGGTGACGCTGCCGGTGTCGCCGACATAGATCGTATCGCTGGACAGTTCCAGCTGGCCGACCTCAAAGCGGTTGGGCTGGCTGATGGGCACGGAGATGGTCGTTGTGCCGGTCACGGCCTTGCCGGTGATAACGCCGGTGCCGCTCATGTTGACGGTAATGTCGGCCACCGTGCCGGTAAAGCCCGCCGACGGCACGACCTGGAAGGTGATATCCCGCATCTGCTTGGGGGAGATATCGCCCACATACAGGGACAGACTGCCGCTGCTCAGCGAGATATTCTCGGGCAGGGTCAGCGAGACGATAACGTCGCTCAGATCCTCGCTGCCGTCGGTGGCGTAGATGCCCAGGGACAGCGGGAACTCGGTGCCCGCCGTGACCTGGTCGCCATAGCTGGACGTGCGCACCAGCAAATTGGGCGAGGTGGTCTGGTCCTTGTCCACGCACTGGCCCAGCGTCACGCTGAACTGCTGCAGCGGCTTCGAGGTATCGAGATAGGAAAGGTTGATGGGCAGGGTATTTCCGCCGCCGTTGTAGATGACGTCGCGGAACAGCAGCACATAGCTATAATAATGGTATTGAGCATTGTCAATAATGTCTTGTTTACTGGCGGAACCGTCCCGCACGCGCTGTAAACGGTCGGGCTGTGGGTCGTCATTGTTGTCGTACAGCTGTCCGATTTCACCGTTGCCGGTATAAGTAAATACGGCAGAATTGATGCGGGCAGAAATTTCTTCCGGCTTGACGCAGTACCGCGCGGATGCGTGGTCAACAACTTTCAAAACGATGTTGATTTTATCGCCGACTTCAATCGTAGAAATCTCACCGCCTGCGGTATCCGTGACGGTATAGGCAGAAACATAGATCCCGGAAGAATTGGAATAGTCGATAGAGGTGTTGCCTGTGCTGCTGGGCAGATAGCTGCTGTTGTCAGAAGAAGAATTGCTGGAACTAGAAGAATTGCTGGAACTGTCTGGGGTATCGTCTGCCAGCACCGGCGCGCACAAGGCCGCCGCCAGTACAAAAGCGGTAAGCAGGGAGAATAGGCGTTTCATGTAAGTTTGAACCTCCGTTTTTTCTTAGGCTTCCCCCCTTGGGGGAAGCTGCCGCCCGCAGGCGGCTGATGAGGGGCGGCCTTGCGGTCATTGCCCCCTTTTGGGTCGGCTGTGGGGCACGCGCCCCTCATCCGCCCTTCGGGCACCTTCCCCCCAGGGGGAAGGCTTATTTTTGTTCCTTCGCCGCTTCTCCCCCAATATCCAGATCCCCATTCAGATCGGCGAAAAGCGCGTCGCGGTTTTTCTTCTTTGTTTCCTCGTCCTGCACGACATTGGAACAGATCTTGCCGTCCAAAATCGTCACAATGCGGTCGGCACATTCGGCCAGTTCCGGCTCATGCGTGACCATAACAAACGTTACATGGCTGGTTTTTGACATTTCCAGCATCCGGTACAACACCTGCTTGCTCGTGCGGGAATCCAGGTTGCCGGTGGGTTCGTCGGCAAAAATGACCTTGGGGCTGCTGACGAACGCGCGGGCAATGCCGACACGCTGCTGCTGGCCGCCGCTCATTTCAGTGGGCAGATGGTTGGCGCGGCCCAAAAGCCCCATGGCCTTCAGCTCCTTGCGGGCCTTGGTCAGGCGGGTCTTTTTGTCCACGCCCTTGAACATCAGCGGCAGGGCCACATTCTCCGCCGCCGTCATTGTGGGCAGCAGGTTGTAGCTCTGGAAGATGAACCCCAAATGCTGCTGGCGGAACGCGGCCAGCTCGTTCTCGGTCATTTTGCTGATCTCGTGTTTGCCTATGTAGACCTTGCCGGATGTTGGCTTTTCCAGCCCGGCCAGCTGGTTCAGCAGCGTGGATTTGCCGCTGCCGGATTGGCCGACGATACAGCAGAACTCGCCTTTTTCTATTGATAAGTCGACGTTATTCAGCGCTACAACGCGCTCTTTGCCGACGGCATAGACCTTGCGCAGTTTCTCTGTATGGATGATAGGTGCCAAGCGCACACCTCCTTATAGCAGTATACAACAGATTGTACCATATTTCGACGAAAAGTGGAAGACGGGGAGTTGTAAAAAGTTTGCGAAGAATATGTAGGAACCGGGCATATCCGGCCCGCAAGGGTACGGTAGATGCCTCTTTCCCCGGAACCGTAGGGCGGGGTGCCCTCACCCCGCCGCGGCGGCCTGGGGGCAGGCCGCCCTACAATCGCCCGGCAGGCGGCTGCTGCCCTGCGGAGCGTCGAGGACGCCGCCCCCTACAACCGCAGGGGAGGGATTTGTCCCTCCCGGGCATATTGCGGCCGCCGCAATGCCCCGCGGCGGCCAGAGGACTGGCCGCCCTACTTCCCTTTTTTCTCTCTTTCCTATATAATAGACGGTAACAAGGGGGCAAATGTTACCATGGACTACACAATTCATCCCATCGCAACCATCCACACGGATTTTGCCGATAAATTCGGCATACCACGGCAGAGCGGACTGGTGCCGGAACTGACGGCCCGCATCGTGTTCGAGCCGGAATACCGCGACCCCAACGCCCTTGTGGGCATCGAGGGCTACGACCGGCTTTGGCTCATCTGGCAGTTTTCCACCGTGGCGGCCGAGTACGCTGCGGGCAAAAGCTGGCGGCCCACCGTACGCCCGCCGCGCCTGGGCGGCAACGAGCGGCGGGGTGTGTTCGCCACACGCAGCCCCTACCGCCCCAACGCCCTGGGCCTGTCCTGCGTTGAGCTGGCGGGCGTCGAGAACGGCGAGCTGATCGTGCGCGGCGCGGACCTTTTGGACGGCACGCCGATTTTCGACATCAAACCCTACCTGCCCTATGTGGACGCCCACCCCGACGCCCGCGGCGGCTTTACCGACACGACGAAAGAGTATGCCCTGCAAGTGGAATGCCCCGACACCCTTTTGTGCAAAGTGCCGGAGGAAAAGCGCACCGCCCTGCTGGGCGTGCTGAAGAACGACCCCCGCCCCGCCTACCAGCACGACCCGGAGCGGGTGTACGCGCTGGATTTTGGGGGCAATAACGTAAAATTCACCGTGGCGGGGGATGTGCTGACCGTGACGGAAATTTCCTGAAAAATTCCGCAATATGGAACGATATCCCATAAATCGTACTGCAAAACACCCTAAAATCCGCCTGGTTCGTCACTATGGTCAAAATGCACACAACGACTCTAAAAATCTGTGCAACTTTCTGAACAAAACCCCTTTACGAAAAAGGGGGTTTTTGGTACAATAAAGCTATGCAAAAGCGTTTATCTGGAACTATGCCCGGAGCAACATTGGGGCACGTGCCAGGCAGCGCTGGATTTGTGCGGCCCTGACAACCGCACAGCTCTATAATGCAAAACTCTAATAAAAACGGAGGAAAGAAAATGCCCAGAGCTAAACAGTCTATGGACGGCAATACCGCCGCGGCGCACGTAGCTTATGCGTTCACCGATGTGGCTGCCATCTACCCCATCACCCCCTCCAGCCCCATGGCCGACA
>OLQL01001217.1_pt1 | contig 22399 bp, 20 predicted proteins | sample 1672971 | NCBI WGS metagenome assembly OLQL01 (sample SAMEA3136742, study PRJEB25190) | human gut metagenome | biome: human gut; feature: human-associated habitat; material: faeces | place: Austria | collected 2013
AATATCTCTGATTTCCGCGTCCGCTTCGCCATAAAGAAGTCTTTTGCTTTACAAGTGTATCATTCCAACAACTACAAACTTTTATGGATGATCCTAAAACGAACCAAAGCACCCCAGATTCTTTCCGGCGATATTGTCGCAATGACTTTCATTGGCAAACTGGTTTCTGTATTCGTCACAATCTACACGATCTTCGTTGTTGCAATCGTGACAGGTGTTGTGGTCAATTATTACGGACAGATCGTAGAGATGCAACGTCGTGAAACAGCAATGATGTTCCTGGATAAATTAGAACGTCTCCCGGAACTTTCCAAAGAAGACCTGGAAGACATCTCAAAAAGAGTACAAAAATTCCGCTGAGTGTTCACTCAACGGAATTTTTGCTTTCCACTTTTTCTTATCTTTATGTCTTCTATTTCTCGGATACTTCTGAGTTTGTATCTCTCACCTGCGGAATTAATGAAGCTGCCAGTTTCCCTTTTCCACGATGTGTCAGATATAAAATTCCAATTACAGAAAATACAACAGCTCCGACAAAATTCACCATAAGATCTTTCATTGTATCTACGATTCCAATGTCTAAATATCCGCCCAGATTCCAAGTCTCACCGTTGATCACAACGGACTGAACATCTACATTGATCGGGATATTTGCTCCTGTCGGATTCAGCTTTACTGAATTGATTGCCGGAACAATCCAGTCTTTCTGCATATCCATTCCGAAGAACCAATCCATACTGAATTCAAAGAACTCCCACAAAACACCAACTGTCATTGAAAAACAAAATGCAAAAAATGCCACAAAATATGGGGACATCTTAATTGAGAATCGATCACTTCGGTTGAATAAATCAATCAGTGCAAACCCGATGGCTGCCATCAAAAATCCATTCGTTGTATGCAAAATGGTATCCCATACCGGAATCTTTACATAAAATGCATTGATTTCTCCAAGTATCTCTGCCGAAAAGATAAAGATCAGAATCACCGTTTCCAAACCAACCGGAATTGTCACTCCAAGTTTCTTATCAATAAACTGTGGCACCATAAATAAAATCAATGTTAGAATCCCAAGAAACATATTGTGATAGTTCCCAAGAAAGAATTGTCTGATAATTGAGACAATAACCAACATTGTCAGTATCATCTGGACTCTTGTTCTATTTCTTGCTTTTTTACTTAATTCGCTCATTTCTTCCCCTCCTTTTTCTCTCAACACATGCGGTCAAAAACACTTTTTATTGCATATTTAGGATATACCGCATCTTTTTTCAACAAAAGGTGTCAGGCCGAAGTTTAAAATAACAGTTTCCACATATGCCTGACACCTTTCTATCTATCGTTTATAGATTCACTTTTATTTTACTTCTGTTTTCTTCTTCTAATAACATAAATCATTCCACCGATCACTGCGATTGATCCTGCAATCATCAGAATCCAGATGTAGCTGATGCTGTCTCCTGTCTTTGCTGTTTTCACCTGTTTTCCTGACACTGAAGTTCCTGTTGGTTTCTTTCCGGCAGTACCTGTCGATGTTTCCTTCGAATCGGTTGGATTCTTTGTTTCTTCTTTCTTCACGATCTGATACTCTATCTGATAGTCTGTATCCTCTCCGTGAAGCACATAATTATCACTCTGTTCGCCGATCATTCCGACAATAGTGGCTGTATATGTTCCGGTCTTGATTTCATTTCCACCTTCTACAACCGCCTTGCAGTCATCTTCGAACAATACCCCTGTAAATTCTGCAGACACATTTGCTTCTTTCCCTGTATCAATCACAGTTCCGTCCGTATTCCATGCAACGCCCAGTGGTTTTGGCTGTACCTGCAGCGTTCCTGGTTTAAACAGTACTGTGTAATTCACATTATCTGCTGTCAACGGAGTTTTTTCTGTAATATCATAAAGACCGACCTTACAGTTTTCTTTTTCTGCATTTCCTGCTGTCAATGTGACATTTATTTTCAAATCCTCTAACTGATCATCCCCTGCCAGACTTCCATCACTGATTGACCAGGTATACTCTGTAATTGTCTGTCCATATTCTTTCTCCATACGGTCCGGTCTGATCGTAAGCTTTCTCGGCAATACAGTTACAGGAACTGATGACGTAACTGTTTTATAATTCGGATTAAATGGAGTGAAGATCATCTCCTGCTCACTCTGGTTCTCTGCTACCGTAAGCATTGCAGTATTATCTGCAAAACGAAATACACCATTACCTGACTGACCTGTACGAACTGCCTTTCTCAAGCTATCTCCATAAGTCACTTCTACTGTAGGGAAAGTCACTTCCGGATCTGCCGGAAGAATCTCATATTTCCATACACACACACGTCTCATGCCGGAAAAGATATAATTCGCATTTGTCAGTCCTATTGCAAGTGCTTTATAAGAGCCGACTTCTGTACGCTGTGCATTCAGCAGTCTCTTAATCTCACAGCTGTCATTTTCTAAAAGGCTGTCTGCTTTCACGTTTGCTTCTATTCCACATGCATTTCCTGTATATGTATACTGTGCTGCCGCATTCCATTCTATCTCTGCTTCCTTTTGTGATACATTAAGGAATGCTGGACGAACTACAACATCATAATTACTATTTGATGCATTATCTTTCAGAATAACATATTTTCCTGCATTTCCATAAGCACCAAGAATGTCATCTCCATCTTCATCTGTTGTACTTCCTGACAAAATATCTTCCTGTACGATTGTTGTTGCTTTCAGTGTCAGTCCAAGACTATCAACTGTATCTCCCGGAAGAAGTTTCTCCTTTTCTGAATCACTGATCGTAAATGTAAGATCTTCACTCGTCAATATCTCTCCGTATGTCTTTGCTTTCTTTTCTGCATTGACAACAATTCTCCGTGCACTGCTGCTTTCATCAATCGCTTCACTTTGCAACTGTTCTATCTCCTGGATTTCCATTTCATCTGTTGCATTTGCTGAAACGACTTCCGACTTGTTCACTGTTTTTACCGGAACGCACATAGTAACACTTTTGTATTTTTTATTATCTGCCGGCTGAAAGATCAGTTCAAATTTTGTCTGATCTGTCACAACATGATCTGCATCTTTGAATACCCATGCCCCTGCCGGTGCATCTTCAATCCCTTTTAATGTAGCTTCTGCCAGTGTCTGACCATATTCAACTTCTACTTCCGGTGTCGGAAGCTTTGGTTCAAATATCATGTTGCTGTTTGTCTCATAGATCAACCGTGCCATTGGATCATCAATAAAGTTAAGCATTACTGTTCCAAGGAATCGGTTGTCAATACAATTGCCTTCGTCTTTAAATAATCTCGGATTAATTTCCCGTGTCAATCCTAACGGTGCTCCTCGTGAGCAAGAAGTATAATTAAATACCCAAGAATTGTACTCGATCGGATGGCTTGTATCCTGTCCTGTTGTTTGCTTCATTGTTTCTAATATATACGGCCACTTCTCACTTCCATATGTATTATATGCATCCTGAATATACACATGATTTTTTCCATCATCATATAATTTATACGCATATTTATAATCTTTATATTTTATGTCATCCCAATTCGCAAGGTTAAATCCCATCGCACGTTCAACCGAACTTTCGTAGTTCTTGGTTAGATTAAATCTTCGAAGAAATATGATTTTTCCCCTTGCTTCCTTCATTGATGGGATATCCCCTCCACTGTAGACCTTGTCCTTATTTTTTTCAATAAATTCAGCTACCGCATGCTCTAATCCAATTGTAGAACCGGCATCTGATTTTACTGTAAGAATGACTGTTTCTGACTTATGCTTCTCTAAAAAACCGAGGGAGGTATTGAGGATTGACTGTAATGTAAGATCACTTCCGTTTTTTTCCTGACACTGCCATAATTCGCCTCCATGTACTATCTTTACGTCTGCCACAGAAGCATCATCTTTTGTCGCATTTGCACGGATATCAAAGCTGCGTGCTCCCATATTTAACTGTTCATCATAATAAAGATTCTGACATGATGTAATGGATACCTGTGGTATATCATCCTCTACAACTCCTGCTGTTCCTGTATCATGTGTTGCCGGAATATTTACAGATGATAAAAGTGCATCATCCGGAATATTTGCCATCCAGTTTTCTGCATAATAGTACTTCGTCTTCTCTGTGTTTCCTGCCAAAATAGACAGATCTATTTTCGTTCCTTGTTCTCCAAGCTTTAATCCATTAACAGTCTCCAGAATGTACAAACCACTTCTTGCATTCTGAATCAGGTATGTTCCATCCGATTGTTTGAAAAAACGCCAAAGCTGGCTTGTATTTTGATTATGATCAAATTCTTCTTCTACCCACAAATTAATAGTGGTATTCATTCTTCCCGATTCTGATTGCACATCAAGAGCAAGTCCTGTATCTTTTTCTCCTTCTGAAATGCTTTCGATTTGATAAGCATTATAATCCTTAACCCAGGTCAGCTTCCATTTACTTGTTGTTCCCATTGTATAAAAATGAGGAAGTGCACCCGGAACCAGACTATCCGCCATTCTGTTTAAAGCTGCCAGTTCTCCGGCTTTGTGAATCTCACAGACGGCTGTTTTATCATCTTTGTGCAGTACCTGACTTTCCTTTCCCGTAAACGGAACCACGGATTTTGTAATCAACCAGACTTTTCTATTTTTCTCATCTGTCTGAATGATCTTTGGATTGTTATTATTCAGTTTTCCTTCATATCCGATCCATTTTCCACTGTTTCTATTTTTAATATAGTACCTCGCATTTCCATTTGCATCATTACCAATATAATAAAATGCAAACTGACGGTGATTGTTTCCCTTTACTTTACTGTCTGAAGACTCCCATAAATGAAGTACTGCACCGTTGTTTTTACTTTTACCATCTACATCTGCAAAACGGTCCGTTCCATCAACTTTAATATGTTTAATTCCATACCATTCATTTTCTATATGATCTAACCGAAAACGACAATTATCTCCTCCTGAAGTATCCAAATGAACTACACTGTTTTTTTCTGCACTATCGTTTACATTCCAGCGATATCTCGTATTTTCCTCAAGTGTAATAAATAATTCATTTCCTGTCTCCATCGTCTGTACACTTTTTCCACCGGAATTCTCTGCATTTACACTGACTGGTATTCCTGTAAGTGTGATTGTCATACATATGAGCACTGCCATTATTCTTTTGATTTTTTTCATGTATTTCTCTCCTCCTCATCGTATTTAGGCAACTCCATTTCTTTTTATTATATTTTTGATATCTTTTTTTACAATATTTCTGACACGAATTGCCCGAAAATGGCACGAATTGTCATTCTGTGGTATACTAGTTTTAGATTTTAACTTAACTATCTGCTTGTTATCGGTCATGTGTAGTGTGTAAAGTAATATTTCCTTCAAGCAGATACAACTCTGGGAGGATTTTCATATGACAATCGCTATTGTTGATGATATTAAGGAAGAACGTGTTCTGCTACGAACACGGTTAGAAAAGATTTTTCATCAGAAAGATATGGGATTTCATTGCTGTGAGTATGAGAATGGGGAGGCATTTCTTGAAGCTTCGAAGGATCAGGACATCACAGTTTTATTTTTGGACATTTATATGGATGGTGCAAATGGGATTGAAATTGCAAAGGAATTCAGGAAATCGAATAAAGACTGTCTGCTGATCTTTACAACAACATCCTCGGATCATGCGTTGGAAGGTTTTCAGGTTCGTGCCATGCACTATCTTGTAAAGCCCTATACCGAGGATGAACTTTCTTCTTTAACTGATGAGATTTTGTCCAGAATCCCAACTCCCGAGAAAACACTTCCATTGAAAGTAAATGGGAGTGAATTTCAAGTACCGTTTAAAACGATCGTCCATGCGGATCATTTTTCTCATATGATCCACATTCATACAACTGCAAAAAAAGAACTTGTCATCCGACAATCCTTCAGTTCTTTTACTGCTCCATTAAAAGAAGATTCCCGCTTTTTTGTCTGCAACAGGGGAACGATCATTAATATGGAACATGCAGTTGATTTTGATGGAACGATGTTTCTATTGGATGACGGAAGCAAGATTGCTGTCAGTCGAGAACTAAGCAAACTGGCACGACAACACTTTATGGATTATTTATTTCAAAGGGAGGATTTCTAATGCGTACAATAATTTTTCAGGCTTTGGAATTTACAGTTCTGATTCCGGGCATGTTGCTTGCATATCTCCCTGTGAACTCATCTTTAAAGCAAAAACCTAAGAAAATGATTGCCTGGATGCTTCCTCTTCTTGTCATAATTTCTTTTTCGAGTGGATTTGTATGCAACAGATTTCATTTATCAACAAGAATGATTCTTCTGCCGCTTCTGTTTCTTACGTTTATCCTGTATCAGGCAACACTGCGAATCTCACTATGGAAATCCGTCAGCATCTATCTTGCTGTCTGTGCAGTTTTTTCTTGCTTTAACAGTCTCGCAAGAGCAACGTCTGCTATGCTTAGCTTTAATTCTGAAGAACAGGCTTTTTCTGGATTCTCCGTATTTGCTGTCCTATATAACATTTTCTGTATCCTTTTTGTTATATTGATCTGGCATCCGGCTTCTCACGTTGTCAAGGACATGGTCGAGGATGAAAATCTTGCCCAGACATGGTATGTATTCTGGGTACTTCCGGTTCTTATCATCGGATTGAACCTTGTTCTCATTCCAAAATATAATACGATTCTGCACACACAGCGTTTCTTGCACGGATACATTGTGATTGTTTACGCCCTTCTTCTTATTCTCGCACTGCTTTACACAATGTTTCTGATGATGGCTAACATTTTGAATAAAAACCAAAAACTGCAGCAGGAAAATCTGTTTCTTTCTGTACAGCAGGAGCGATATGAGAATTTAAGATCTGCAATCGAAGAAGCAAGACAGGCACGACATGATATCCGTCATCATTTCGTTCAATTATCTGTCCTGGCCGAAGATGGCAATCTCGAGAAGATAAAGGACTATCTGCAGAACGCAATGGATAAAATTCCTGGCTTTGATTTTCATTTCTGTGAAAATCAGTCTGTTGATAATGTGATCGGATATTATTATGCGTTGGCTCAGAAAGAAGAGATTCCGTTTGATGCACGTGTCGATCTGCCTCAGGAGCTTTCTGTAGATGAAATGGATCTGTGTCTTATCCTTTCAAACCTTCTTGAAAATGCATTGGAAGCCAGCCGCAAGACTACAATGTCACGGCAGCAGATTTTGCTTGAGATCCGCCAGCATTCAGCTTCTCTTCTTTTAATTCGGGTTGAGAATAATTTTGATGGAATCATCAAAGAAAAGAACCATCTGCTCCATTCTACCAAACGGAAAGGTCTGGGGATTGGTACCCAGTCTGTCCGCAGAATGGCAGAAAAGAACGATGGTTCTTGTAATTTCACTTATGAAAATGGAGTCTTCACTGCAAAGATCATGCTTCGTGCTACTCTTTAGGTTGCTCCTCTTTAATATGTAAAGCGAAGGGCTTTTGATCAGTCTTTCGCTACTTCGAGTTTCTTTTTCCCAGAAAGCATTTTATGTCCTGAATAAATAGCCATCCGGCTTCTTCCTATTATTTTTAAATTTGTATTATTGAGTGGATACGCTGTGGAGTCAGAAAAAACTTCTTACTGCGACTGCCAGCGGAAAGCAGCGTGTTCCTGAGCAGGTGCATTAGCAGGGCTCTAAAGCGGGCCTGCACTGCGAAGGAATATCTCTGTTTTTCGCATCCGATTCGCCACAAAGAAGCTTTCTGATTTACAAGCGTATCTCTCCAACAACTACAAATTTAAAATACAACCACCAGCAGCATTTTAAATTGTTCTTGTCCATAAACTGCATGTGGATGTTTTGCCGGCATTACAATCGATTCTCCTTCATGAAGAATATATTCTTCTCCATCAATCGTAATCTTTCCCACTCCGTCCAGGCAGGTTACAAATGCGTCTCCACCGGATTCATGTGTGCTGATCTCTTCATCTTTATCAAACGCAAATAAGGTTACACTGAGATGCTCGTTCTGTGCCATCGTCTTGGAAACGACCTGGCCTTTCTGATAATCGATCTGCTCCTTTAATGTTACTACTTCTGCTTTTTCAAAATTTTTAATTCCTGCCATCTTTTTTCCCCTTATAAAATTCTTCCGTCAATCGAGATCGTTATGACCTGCCATGGAAGAAATTTTCCACTATTTTTTAAAGCTTTTACTGCTGCATTCTCCAATCCGCCACAGCATGGTACTTCCATTCTGAGTACCGTCACACTTTTTATATTATTCTCTGCAATGATCTGTGTCAACTTTTCACTGTAATCAATTTGATCTAATTTAGGACATCCGATCAATGTTATTTTTCCTTTCATGAACTCCTCATGCATATTTGCATAAGCATATGCAGTACAATCTGCAGCAATCAGTAATTTTACATCTTCAAAATATGGTGCATTAACAGGAACAAGTTTAATCTGACACGGCCACTGCTGAAGCTGGGACTGCACCGTCTCCCGAGATACCTCTTCCTGTAAACCACGCCTGTTAAATTCGCGGATTGCCTGTCCAGGGCAACGATGCACAGCGGAATGAAGTTGATCTGCTTTATGGGTTTCTTTTCTTTCCATATTAGCTTTTACTGCTGCCTCATCATATGCCGCAGCTTCTCTTTCTATAAAACTGATCGCACCGGTCGGACAATTTGGAAGGCAATCTCCCAGTCCGTCGCAATAATCATCACGCATCAGTCTTGCCTTTCCGTCAACCATACCGATTGCCCCTTCATGACAGGCGGTCACGCATATTCCACAGCCATTACATTTTTCTTCATCTATCTGAATCACTCTTCTTATCATATTATATCTTCTCCCTTCAATTTCTATTGCAATTATATTATAATAAATTTAATATTTATGTGGTTATAACCACGAAAGGAGATTTTTATGAAACTTTTCCACACTCCGCTTTTCCTTGGAATCACAGAATCCGAATTTGAGACCATGAAAGAATTACATTCCATGCGTTCTTCTTTTTTCTTTAAAAATGGAACTATCTTTCATACCGGGGATCTGATCCACGAAATCGGAATCATTGAATCCGGTAGCGTAAATATTGAAAATATTGATCTTTTAGGCAATAAAAGTATTTTAAGCAATATTTCACAGGGGCAGATTTTTGCCGAAACTTATGCAATCTGCCATGAACCGATGCTGGTCGATGTCGTTGCTATAGAGGATACACAAGTTCTCTTCGCTGATCTTGATATTCTCCTTAGCAATCGGTATGCTTCTCAGCCATGGCACGCAAAAATCATGCAAAATATCCTGAAGCTTTCGGTACAGAAAAATCTGGTTTTATCGAATCGTATTTTCTGTACTTCTGCTAAAACGATCCGCTCCCGCCTTTTAACTTATCTGTCCATGGAATCTGTCAAAGCCGGGAATACTACCTTTCAGATCCCCTTTGACCGACAGCAGCTCGCTGACTATCTAAATGTAGATCGTACTGCCCTTTCCAAAGAACTTGGGAAAATGCGGACTGATGGGATTCTCGATTTTTATAAAAATAAGTTTACGCTGCGGTCTTTCTGAATCCCTGACTGACCGCTGCATAAACTTTTCCTTTGTCTTTTCCTCTTCCGGGATACATTCCCGGCTATTTTTTAATCTTATATGTTCAGACTTTTATCTTTCTGCCCACTTGTTCTCCCAGCTTCACCAGCGTCTCATACCCGGCTTCTGTATTCCGGATCAGATCTTCATCCGGCTGTACTTTGCCCGGTTCTGTCATCAGGATCACAGTTGATCCCCCAAACTCAAACATTCCCTTTTCTGTTCCACGGCAGACCCTGCAGTTTCTCTGCTCATGATTTTTGATCTTTCCTACCATCAAAGCACCAACTTCCATCATCAGCACCGTTCCAAGAGTTTCTGTCTTTAACAGACAGTATTCCCTTGCATTCATTTTGTAGATCGGACAGGCATCATTCGCCACCGGATTAACTGTATGAAGGATTCCTTTTATCTTCTTCTGCGAAGACTTTATTCCATCTGCCACATAGCAATAGCGATGATAATCATCCACCGTCAACCGCAGGATATAGATCCAGCCACCATAATAATGCTTTGCCAGATGTGCGTCCTGAAGTAATTGCTCTGCTGTATAAGCCGTATGCTTGATCTCAAATTTTCCTTTTTCACAGATCGGATATACACTCACTTTTCCGTCACACGGACTGATCAGCACTTCTTCATCCATTTCCACCGGACGTTCTTCTGCTTTGATCTTTCTTGTGAAAAATTCATTATAAGAAGCAAACTCCTGCTTTTCATATTGACTGAGATTGATCTGATTCTTTTCAACAAATGGACGGATTGCCACTGCAGAAAGTCTTGTACTCAGAAACGTTCCGCCAAGCTTTGATACCCAGGGACTGAGAAAAGGACGGATCAGAAGTCTTGTTGCGGTATGCGTATAAATAAACTTCAGCAGCCTGTCCTGTCCCGTTGTTCCCTTTGTTCGGTTTCCATTTCTATCTACATAAATCATCGTTTTCTTTCCTCTGTATCCTGCCTTACTGACATACATGTAAAATTTTAAGTACTGCGGCTGCCACTATTACTACCAGCACTACCAGTGTTGCATTTTTCGGCTTTCTCAATTTAAAATCAGTAATAAATAAAAGTCCGACTACGAGTACCGCTGCATGAAGTGCTACCATAAACTCTTTTCCAAGCAATGGGCGGAACACTACAACCAATGGAAGAATGATCGCCATGGATGTAATCGGAAGTCCCTGATAACATGCACGCTTCTCATCGGTCTCTTTCTGTCTGCACTCTTCCGTCACATTAAACCATGCCAGACGGATCAGTCCTGCAAGGACATAGAACATCAAGATCACCATTCCGATCGGGCCTCTCATCCCAATACAATAACAGATGATCGCCGGTCCTACCCCGAAACAGACGATATCACACAACGAATCAATCTGGATTCCAAAGCATTTTTCTTCTTCGGTACGATCCTTTTTCGTCCGTGCGATCTTCCCGTCAAACATATCACACAATCCCGAAATTGCCAGACAAAGCACGGCCAGATTCAGATGTCCGTTTACTGACAGCATCATTCCCCCGATGGATACCATCAGACTTACATATGTAAGCACTACCGTATAATCATAAATTCCCAACATTTTCTCTCACCTTTTTCCCTTTTCCTATAGTAAAATTAGCCACGATCGTAAGTACTGCACTTACAAGCAGCTCTGTATAATATCCAAGTCCTCTGCTTAAAATCATTCCCGGAAGAAGCAGCCCCGTTCCAAAGATTGGTGCAAAGATAACCAGGAACAGCTTTTCGCTGATTCCCATTCCGCCCGGAAGTGGCAACATATCCACTGAAACCGAGATGGTTGACTGAAGCAGAATAATCAGCCACGCACTCTGACCTGACAATCCAAATGCCTTATATACAAACCATGTAGCTGTAAAAAGTGCAAATCTCTGAAACAACGTAATTCCAAATACATTTACCAGCACTTTTACATGATTCTTCAGATACACTGCCGTTTCCCGGTACTGATCCATGGAGGCATTGAGCCTGTCAAGCCTGGACTGCTTCCTTTTCATCAGATGCATCCGCTCAAGAAGTGCCATTCCTTTTACAAGGATTGTTCTTGCAAGTACCGGATGAAACACAAGGATCAGCATTGTCACCACGCAGAAAACGTTCAGCCCCGTTCCAAGATAAAAAACGTATCTGACATCATAAAGATATTTATGTATAAATCCCTGCCCGAAAAAAGTCACCACAACTCCGATGACAACCAGCACCAGCTTATACGTGATCGTTACGATCATAAGCACCAGTGTTGACACCGGAATCGGGATCTTTTCCTTTTTCATATAATAAATCTGTGCAGGCTGTCCCCCCGAAGCAGACGGCGTAATACAACTAAAGAAAAATCCAACAGACGAAAACAAAAAGCAGGTCCACTTTTTTCTTTTGATTCCAAGAGTTCTCATCATATAATAGATAATGATGGATTCTCCCCATATAAATACGATCACGCATATAAATCCGGGAATGAGCCACAGCAGATTCACGGTCTTCAATATCCTCGCAATCTCTCCAAGATCTTCCCCGTGGAAGACTCCATAAATTGTACCGGCGAATACAAGGATCAGAAATACCACATTAAACGCCATCTTTTTCTTATTTTCCATGATTTTATCGTCCTAATCTTCTGCTTATACCGACAGATATCTTTTCATTCAGTCTCTGATATGTCTTCCAGCCATTCGTCCGGTTGCTGATAAACCAGGTCAGCTCAGCTACCCCGATGCCTCCTGCCACATCCCATAATACATGCTGTCTCGTTGCAAGCGTAGAAATGAAGACCGATATTGCAATCAGTACTGACATCAGCTTATACCACTCAGGAATCTCCTTACACTTTCTAAGACCGATACAGCAGAACCAGCTCGCCATACAATGAATCGACGGAAACAGGTTTACCGGCTTATCAACGGTATATAAAAATCGCATTGCCCGAATAAAAATCCCATTTCCCGTAAGTTCCGGCCTCGTATTTGTCGTCGGAAAAAACACAAAAAATGCAAGACAGATCAGCCGTGCGTAAAAATCTGCCGTGTAAAATCTGTATTTATTCTCATCTTCATAAAACGCTACCATCAGATAATTGACTACCCAGAAAATGTAACAGCCAAAATAAATAATGATAAATGCAGGCATAAACGGAACCAGTTCGTCCAGGCCGCCGGACAGGTTATGCGATCTTCCCGTCCCCACGATCAAAGGTGCTCCCCAATAAACCAGTGAATTTACCACAAAGGTAAATAACGGTGGTAAAACGATCTTACATAATTCTTCTGAATTTTTTCCTTTAAGTAACTTTAATTTTCCCATGTTTTCCATTTTAGACGATAATTTTAAAATAACAACTATCTTTCGTATTTCTTAAAGAAAAACGTATGATTCTTTAAGATTTACGACATATCATCCTCCCTGTATCCAAAGTTTTTCATCATATAATCACTGTCACGCCAGTTTTTCTGCACTTTTACCCAAAGTTTCAGATTCACTTTGCAGTCTAAAAGCCGTTCAATCTCATACCGTGCTGTGCTTCCGATCTTTTTCAGCATACTTCCCTGCTTTCCGATAATAATTCCCTTATGTGAATCCCGTTCGCAGATAATCGTTGCATCAATATGGCATACTTTCTTATTCATCTTCATCTGATCGATCGCCACTGCAATTCCATGCGGAATTTCTTCATTCAGACAATGTAATGCCTTCTCACGGATCAATTCTGCAACAATCTGTCGCTCCGGCTGATCTGTGACCGTATCTTCATCATAAAACTGCGGACCGTACGGCAGATAATTCAAAATGACTTTTACAAGCTCATCCGTATTATCTCCTGTCCTTGCAGAAACCGGAACGATCTCTGCAAAATCATATTCTTTTCTATACGTATCAATAAAAGCCAGAATTTCTTCTCTTTTTACCATATCGATCTTATTGATAACAAGAATAACCGGTGTCTTTACCTTCTTCAACTGCTCAATGATATGCTTTTCTCCCGCTCCGATAAAATTAGATGGTTCAACAAGCCAAAGCACTACATCTACTTCATTTAAAGAACGCTCTGCAATATTCACCATATATTCGCCCAGTTTATTTTTTGCCTTATGGATTCCCGGAGTGTCCACAAACACAATCTGCCCCTCCTCCGTTGTAAGCACTGTCTGGATGCGGTTTCTTGTCGTCTGCGGTTTATTTGACGTAATTGCGATCTTCTGTCCGATCAGATGGTTCATCAAGGTTGACTTTCCCACATTCGGTCTTCCGATCAAAGTTACAAATCCTGACTTAAAGTTTTCTTTCATCTCTGCTCCTTCTTCTTTTCATCCCAGTATTTTAAAGTGTCCTGATCTCTCCAAACATTTCCTTCGCTTCTTCGATCTTCTCCTCGCTTCCGATCACACACAATTCTCCGGCTGCCAATACCGCCTCCAGTACTGTTGCCAGTCCACGGATATCCTCCTGCTGTGCATCCAGGATCTGTTCTCTTTCCCTGCGGATCATCTCTTCTGTAATCCGGTTCATATACAGATTCAATGAGCGGCTGCCCTTTGCCGCCGGATTCATCGGACGGTCTAAATTACTGATCGTACCGATAATAAACTTATTCATATCTCTGTCATCTATATCAAAATTCTTCAGATAATCTACGACTCCTTCGTAAATTTCCATCGTCTTTTCAAGATTCGGATCTCTGTAAGAAACTAAATACCCCTCTCCGATCCGGTTAAAGCCGCTCATACAGCCATACGCTCCTCCTTTTACACGTACATTCTGCCACAGATAATCATAACTTAAAATGACTTTCAGAATCTGCAATGCACCCGTATATTCTGCTCCACCATCAATAAAGTTACCGGTCCTTGCCACATACTGGACTTTGGAGGAAGTTCTGAAGCCCTCATTTCTCTTCTTACAGTGGATGATGCACTGTCCGTGGCTCTCTTTTTCTCCCGTATGAAGTGAATCTGCAAACTGTGGCACTGCTTTTTCCAGTACTGCAAGTCCCTCCTGTGCGGAAGTATAACTGAGCATAAGATTCTCTTTTCTGAAAATACGTCCTGCGATCTTTTTCAAATTTTCGATCAACAGTTCTTTTCTTTCTTCAAAATTCTCTTCCAGATCTTTTACAACTTCATAAAATCCAATTCCACTGGTAATATCCCTGAATCTTGCGATCGGAGAAGTGTAGGAAAGTGAACGCAGTACTGCTGTCGTATGTCCGGCTGAAAGGAAAGAGGTCTGAAGTCTTGTCTTCAGCATGGATAAAATTTCTTTCAGACGCTTTTCATCTCCCAGCTTCGACTCCATCAGGATCTCACGCATCATGGCAAAAAGTACATCCAGCTTCGGATAAAGTGCTTTTCCTTTGATTTCAAACGTTGCACGGAACTCTTTTTCTTTCACTTTTGTCACATCTGTATACAGCTCCAGTGAAGTTCCGATTCCACCGGTATGCACATTGATCTCATTGAAAAGTTCTCCGTATCCATAATGCTCTGTATCAATGATGCCGAGAACACTCTGCAGGATTCCTGCATATGGAAGCAGTTCTTCTTCGATTTCCGAAAGATCGAACAGAGCTGTCACATATCCGATCCCATTCGTCTCCACATCGTGATAAAGCAATTTCACTCCGTCTGTCTGACGCTCTTCATTATAAATTGGTGCAATCTCCCTTGAAATATCTTCCCGTCCGAGAACCGGTATCTTTGCAAGATCTTCCGGTGCAGACTCTTCTTCCTGATACGCTTCCAGCTCCTTCGTTGCTTTTACAAGAGCCGCGATTTCTTCTGCTGAAAGGCCCTCTTTATACGCCTGCAGACGATCTGCCAGTTCCTTATCCATACGTGCCGTCATCCCCTGTTCCGGTCTGATGATCACGATTGAACCATGCGGATTGTCTAAAATGTATTCACGGATCAGATCTTCAAAATATCCTGTCTCAACCTGCTCTTTCAGGAACTCAAAGGTCGGGATTGCTTTCATATGGATAAAAGGCTTTTCTTCATCATATAACCAACTGTCAAATAACTGGAGTCCATACATCAGTCCCCGCGGATAACTTCCGAAATCTGCCTCCCGGAAACGGAATTCATGATAATTAATTCCCGCCCGGAGTGCCTTTTTATCGATTCCTTCTTCAGCAATTTTTCTCAGTGTATCCTCAATCGTACTGATAAATGCCTCTTTCTGCTCCACGTTGGCATTCTTTGCAACAATGGAGAATACCGGCTGATAAATTCCACTGTCAAAAGAACCGGATACATCCTTTCCGATTCCTGCATCGATCAGGGCTTTCTTAAGCGGTGCTCCCGGTGCAGACAGCAGTGCATAATCCAGAATCTCAAATGCCAGATATAATTTCTCATCCAGTGACGTTCCCACTACTTTATTATACGAAAGATAAGTATTATCTTCTTCACTTTCTTCACTCGTAATCGAATAATTCTGAACTACTTCTCTCATCTCAGTAAATGGCTTTTGCAGATGGATCTCTGAATCAACCGGTTCATTTTCAAAGTGAGAAAGATATTTTTCATCCAGCCATCTCAGTTTCTCTTCCATATCCATATCGCCATACAGATAAATATAACTGTTGGATGGGTGGTAATACTTTCTGTGGAAGTCCAAAAACTGCTCATAAGTCAACTGTGGGATCACCTCAGGATCTCCACCTGAATCAACTGCATAAGTCGTATCCGTAAAAAGCGAACTCTGGATCACGCGGTCCAGCACACCTTCCGGTGAAGAGTACGCTCCTTTCATCTCGTTATATACAACTCCGCTGATCGTCAGTTCCCCATCCGGATCATCCAGTTTATAGCTCCAGCCTTCCTGGCGGAAAGTCTTATCCTGCTTGTAGATATCCGGATAAAATACTGCATCCATATACACATGCATCAGATTCTGAAAATCCTTATCATTGCAGCTTGCAACCGGATAAACTGTCTTATCAGGATACGTCATCGCATTCAGAAATGTATTCAAAGATCCCTTTACCAACTCGACGAAAGGATCTTTCACCGGAAATTCCCTCGATCCGCACAGAACCGAATGTTCCATAATATGCGGAACTCCCGTGCTGTCGGACGGAGGCGTACGGAAACCGATCGTAAAGACCTTATTTTCATCATCATTCTCCATCAGAAGTACTCTCGCACCACTCTTTTTATGCTTCAGAAGCGTTCCTTTGGACTTCAAATCAGATAAATCTTCCTGCTGAAGTACTTCATATGCTGTCAGATCATATATGCTCATCTTTTTCTCTCCTCACCTGTTCTTCTTCCTGTTATGTGAAATACATAGAATGCCAGAAATCCTATCACTGTTCAATATTCCTAGTATATCCGATTTTCATGACAAATACAAGAAAAGCCACACGTATATCAGGCATCGGGATACAAAAAGGACCGGTAAACTGCCCCGATCCTTTATACCTTCTGAACATTTTCAGTATTTCATTTTATATATTCTTTTACGAAATCAACAACGTCTAAATTCTTTTTCTTTATATTGTCATCTTTTTCCATCTCATCTATTGTCATCCAGTAATAATGCCTTCCACTTATTTCAAAATTATCTTTTCTAAATTCATCAGGAATATTATTAAAATACATCTCATATAACCTGTGATTATAAACTCTCGTCTCCTGATGGCTGACAGAGTATTTCTCCTGTACCCTTGATGTTACGTAATTACACGTTATATCGCCACTATTCAAATTCAGATCAACTGACACCTGTTCCTTCAACGCTGCTTCATTATTTCCATTCTGAGTTTTATAATTTAAAAATAATTTGCAATCCCATCTTTCATCATAGTATACAAGATAACGCTTTTCTTCACCCACTTGATTTTTTATTGCAATAAGAGAATGATTATGCTGAATCATATTCAAATGCTCAATATCCTGCAGCAGTACTTCATGATCATACTTATTTTTTACCATTTCTGAAACATCTTTCACAATTTTCAGGCAATAAACAATTCCAATCATACAAAAGATCGTCTTTAAAGCGATTCCTGCTCCACGAATCCCCAGTAAATCATCATAACTGGCTGTAAAAACTGAAAGTAAAAAAGAAATTCCAGCAATAATTGTATCAATAGTTACTTTATTTCCTATAAGATCTGGTGCTAGAATATAAATAGTACAAGTCAAAATGAGAAGTTCCAAATATATATAAGCATGGTACAATAGAAACATGCTGAAGGAGGATCTCATTATGGCAAAGCAACATGACAAACAGTTTAAACTTGATGCAGTCCAGTACTACCAGGATCATAAAGAGTTAGGAGTACGTGGATGTGCAGAAAACCTCGGAATCGGATACAGCACATTAACAAAGTGGCTGAAGGATTTCCGGGAATCTGGTGATATCCCTGTTCGCGGATCTGGCAATTATGCATCCGATGAGCAGAAAGAAATCGCCCAGCTCAAACGCGAATTGCGTGATGCCAAAGATGCACTTGATGTATTAAAAAAAGCAATCAACATTCTGGGAAAATGACAGAAGCCATTTATCTCGAAGTGTCTGAGAAGACGGAAGCTGCCAAAAAGGCTGGACGCCGGGTTTCCGTCTCCGGAATGTTGAAATTTCTAGGTGTCTCACGCTCAGGATATCAAGCATGGCTCCACCACATACCTTCCAATACGGAAAAACGTCGTGAAGCTGTAAAATCAAAGATAAAGGATATTTATGAAAACTCCAGGCAGAACTACGGTGCCCCAAAAATCACTGTAGAACTGCGAAAAACCGGTGAAGTTATTTCAGAAAGAACCGTTGGTACATATATGCACCAAATGGGAATCCGTGCTCAATGGAGCAAGCCTTGGATAATCACCACAAAAGATTCTGATTTCAGCACCGAATTACAAAATATCCTTGATGAACAGTTTAATCCTGACCGTCCGAATGCTGTCTGGTGTTCGGATATCACCTATATCTGGACGATAGATGGATTTGTCTATCTGACCAGCATTATGGATTTATTTTCCAGAAAAATCATTGCATGGACACTTTCAGAAACACTGGAGGTATCCTGTGTGATTGATACTATAAATAAAGCTAAAGCCCGCCGAAATATCGATCAGCCACTTATTATTCACTCTGATCGTGGCAGCCAGTACGTTGCAAAAGAATATATAAAAGCAACAGAGCATATGAAACGTAGTTATTCAAAGAAAGCATTTCCATGGGATAATGCATGCATTGAATCCTTTCATTCTATTATCAAGCGTGAATGGCTCAATCGCTTTAAAATCCGCGATTACAAGCAAGCATACCGGTTGATTTTCGAATATCTGGAAGCTTTTTACAACACGAAACGAATTCACAGTCATTGCGACTACATGTCACCGGATGAATTCGAGCGGGTGTATGAAAGAACACATACGGAGGCGGAACTTCTGGCAAGTTAAAATGGGTAGAAATTTCTCATTTTAACTTGTACTAAATCTTGACATAGGACCAATCTCTTTTCTTTTCTAAGAGTAGTGCCAACTCTTTTTCATCTATCAATAATCTCATAATCTGCTATTTTCTTCCCTCACTTTCATTTTCAATATGAAACAGTTTAACATATCCCCAACAACCGCACAAGTATTCTTTGCGTGCTTTTATCTTCACACAAAATATTGTTTCTTACTCAACTCTCTCGTTCAAATCCGTTGTCTCCGTAACAGGAATACACCAATCCATCTTGACAAAATCCGAAATCAGATATACAATCAGCCATACTAATCCGATTTCGGATATACACTGAACCATTTTTTCAGATTTACAATTTTTGACTGGAGGTATCTCATGACTATACAAAAGACTCTGCAAAAGGACTCCGTCCTCATCGGACAACTGGAACTCTATAACCGGCTTTGGAAAGAACAGGATGATATCTGGCAGAAAGCTGCCCGCAAATCCGGTCTTCCACGCACTTCTTACTGGATTTTATATACGATTGTCGTAACTGCACCGGCACCGCTGAGTCAGGCAGATCTTTGTGAAAACTGGTATTTTCCACGTCAGACCGTAAATTCAGCCGTGAAAAAACTGGTTTCCGATGGACTGGTCTCACTTTTCACGCAAAAAGGATCTGGAAATATCAAATACCTCCGGCTCACACCAAAGGGAGAAGAACTTGCCGCAGCTTATGTTGCCCCACTGGTACAGGCAGACATCCACTCTTTTTCTGCTTTTTCAGCGGAGGAACGCAGCCTTCTCCTGAAGCTCATGCAGCAACAACTCACCTCATTAAAGGAGTATTCTGAACAATTATGGAACTGAAACTTTCTGAACATTTTACTTATAAAAAACTGATCCTCTATGTCCTCCCCTGCGTTGCCATGATGATCCTGACTTCTGTTTACAGTATTGTTGACGGATTCTTCGTATCAAATTATGCCGGCAAGAATGCATTTGCAGCAGTAAATCTGATCATGCCTGTCCTGATGGGCGTTTCTTCTCTGGGATTTATGATCGGAACAGGTGGCAGTGCATTGGTAGCCTTTTATCTTGGTCTGAAAAATCCTAAAAAAGCAAATGAAGTCTTTTCCATGCTCATAGAACTTATTCTTCTCGGGGCATCCATCATCGCTTTTTTGGGCTTTATCTTTATGCCGCAGATCGTTTCTCTGCTTGGTGCAAGCGATCTGATCCGGGAAGATGCAATCCTGTATGGGCGGATTCTTCTTCTTTCTGAACCATTTTTTATGCTTCAGAACAGTTTCCAGAGTTTCCTCGCCACTGCCGGGAAACAAAAACTCGGACTTCGGATCTCGATCCTTGCAGGACTCACCAATGTTATACTCGACTTTACACTGGTCGGGATCTTAAAGTTTGGAATTACCGGTGCTGCAGTTGCAACCTGTGCCAGCGAATTTGTCGGAGGCTTTATCCCACTGATCTATTTTCTGCATAAAAATAACAGCGGACTGCTTCTGCGTCCCGCTGCCTTTGACTGGAAAAGTATCCGCAAAGCCTGTGGAAATGGATCTTCGGAAATGTTATCCAACCTGTCCACCTCCCTGGTATCGGTGATCTATAACTTCCAACTGATGCGTGTTGCTGCCGAAAATGGAATCGCTGCCTACGGAGTGGTCATGTATGCCTCTTTTATCGCAACTTCCATCTACCTTGGATATGCTATCGGGATCAATCCCATCGTCGGATATCATTACGGGGCAGATAATAAGTCTGAACTCCATAATCTGCTGACAAAGAGTCTGCGGATCACAGGAGTCACTGCACTTTCCATTACACTGCTTTCCGAACTGCTGGCTCTTCCGATCGCCCGTCTGTTCGTAGGATATGATCTTGTTCTGTGCGAAATGACACGGACCGGCTTTATGCTTTATGCAATTTCCTATCTGTTCAGCGGATTTAATATTTTCGGATCAGCATTTTTCACCGGACTGAATAATGGGAAAATTTCTGCGATCATTTCCACCCTACGTACTTTGGTGATCCAGACACTCGCACTGCTGATCCTCCCGATATTTTTCGGTCTCAACGGTATCTGGTGTGCAATTACGGCAGCAGAACTTCTCACGCTGATCGTAACCGGCTCTTTCCTGCTTCAGGAAAAGAAAAAGTATCATTATTAAGCTTTCTTATTACCAACCTTTCCAGAAAAAGAGTCCTGCACCGATTCCTTTTCCCAGTGCCAGCATCAGAATAAAGACTACTGCATACCGGACGATCCTGGCACGTCTCATAAAGATTGGAAATACATTCAGGATTTCTGCAAGTGCCATCGACCAGCAGCCGACAAAAATCCCGGCAAATAGTCCGAAAAATGCCAACAGCACGGACTGTCCGGGAATTCCAATCCGAAAGATCTGAAAGACATTTCCAAGGATTGCCCCGGCTGAAACCGCATCCTCATAAAGCAGGATGTGGTTTGCAGTATGGGTGCGGTCTGCAAAATCCGAAATCACCCCGAGTTCTACAATAAAAGAAAATAAGCCTCCTGCCACGACAACGCCTGCACTCATCCCCAGAATACCGAGAAAAATCTGCCCTGCCCACATCATTTTCCTCCTCCATTTTCCAGGTCAATTTCATTCTTTCTTCTCGCAGCATCTTCCACCAGCGTCGTCTGAATATCATTCTCATACAGACGCATCTGTACTTCCATGGGCGTAGGATCTACCGTAAACCGTTTTTTCCCGAAATGATTAAAGAAAATAAGGATTCCAACTACCAGTCCGACGGAATACATGATCTCCAGGATCGTAAAGCCATTCGATTCTTTTCCTATAACCAGTTCATAGATCTGTCCGAACAGTTTCGATACATCCACATCATTGTTAAATGCCATGATTGAAAATGCTGATCCGCAAAAAATAATGACTGTTACCACTGCGGTTTTCAGAAGATGCCAGATCATTGGTGGTGTCTTCTGATTTTCATATGTTACGATCACGTCACTCTCTCCAAGATTCTGTATTTCTACTTTCGGATACCGCTCATGGATGAGGTCTATGATTTTTAAAAGAGAGATTACAAAACGCTGTTCCTTTTCTTCTCGGATCCTGAGAATTTTCAAAACCCGGATTTTGGACTGCAGCAGCTTATCTGCACATTCAATTTCCAGAATATCTCCCAGTGTCACATCCCGCTTTGTCACTTCTACATTCCGGTCACCTTTCAGATAAACGGTCACAGATTCAGATGCCATATCCGGTCACCCCATTCCACGTTTGTACTGATTGCAATTCTTCTGATCGTAACTCTCCTGACTCCATCTGCTCTGCCCGAATTAAAAATCCTTCTTCATCCGGTTCCTTTGCTGCAGTCGTATAATAT
>OLQL01001226.1_pt1 | contig 22280 bp, 16 predicted proteins | sample 1672971 | NCBI WGS metagenome assembly OLQL01 (sample SAMEA3136742, study PRJEB25190) | human gut metagenome | biome: human gut; feature: human-associated habitat; material: faeces | place: Austria | collected 2013
CCCGCCCGCTGTATACAGGCATACCGTACTGATCTGGCCTTTTACACCAACGGGCGGAGCGTATGCCTTACAGAGCTGAAAGGATATCAGGCCGCTGTCGGTCAGCCGGTCATCCAGCCCCGCCGTCCAAACAGCCGCCTGGACAAGGTGCGCCATATGTTCAGTAAGATCACTTGATACGCCACAGCGAGGAAGGTTATTGCATTTCCCTGTCTTTCGTGGTAAAATGTAGTTGTAAACCACCAGAGAAACCAATCTAATTTTACCGTTGATAGCCATTTCCTTGATAGCCAAATGATAGCAAAAGTTCGGCAAGCCCATAGGATAAGGATAATAGGTATCAGGAAAAATCAAATGGTATCAAATCCCCCAAACAAAAGCGTTTAGAATTAAGTTTCATTTTGCGAGGAGGAATAAGAAAATGGCACTGCAGAACCGTTACGAATTTATGTACTATGTTGCTTGCACCAATGCCAACCCGAACGGCGACCCGGATATGGGCAACATGCCCCGGATTGACCCGCAGACCATGCAGGGGTTTATCACCGACGTGGCCACGAAACGCCGCATTCGCAACTATATTGAGATTGCTTATCCGGGCGTGCCGGGCATGGGGATTTTCGTGCAGAAGGCGGTGAATCTGAATAAGCAGATTGCGCTGGCAAAGCGCGAAGCGGGGATTGAAGGCGCGAAAGAAAAAAATCCGGTTTATGCGGCACGCAAAAAAGCGTGTGAACTCTTCTACGATGTGCGCACCTTTGGGGCTGTGATGTCTACTGGCCCCAATGCGGGGCAAGTCCGCGGTCCTGTTCAACTTGCTTTCGGCAAGAGTTTGGATTCGGTACTGCCGCTGGACATATCCATCACGCGCATGGCGGCGGCATTGGGTGGAAATGACAAATCCTACGAGGAATATGAGAAAGCGGAACAGGAAGCGTCTGAAGATAAGCTGCGCACGATGGGACGCAAGCAGATTATCCCCTTTGGTCTGTATGAGGTGCGTGGCTTCATCAGCGCGAATCTTGCAGCGGAAACGGGATTCGATGAAGCTGATATGAAGGCGCTGTTTGAGGCGATTCTCAACATGTATGAGCATGACCGTTCGGCGAGCAAGGGCGAAATGGAGGTTGTTTCTCCGCTCATCATCTTCAAGCACGAAGGAACGGATACGAATCCTGAACAGCGCGCACGTCAAGCCAAATTGGGCTGTGCACCGGCGCATAAACTCTTTGAACTGGTGACGGTGCAGAAGAAGGTGGATTTCCCCCGCAATTATCGTGACTATGAAGCAAAGGTGGCGCTGGATAAGGTGCCTGCGGGGGTACGGATGGGCTTTTTGAGCAATCCTTATGGGGAAATTGTCTGGGATGAACTGCCGCAGGGAGAAAGCTGGTTTACCCGTGGATGACGAGCAGGAGTATCTTCCGTTATCGTGGCTGTCGCAGGCAGATTACTGTCTGCGGCGCGCCGCGCTGCTGCTGAATGAACGTGTATGGGTAGAAAATGTCGAGACGGCGAAAGGTCGCGCCGAGCATGAACGGGTTCATACACAGCGCGTGGAGCGGCGCGGCGATTTCGTGAAGCTCTACGAGAACAGTGTCTTTTCGGACGAAATGCAAATCAGCGGAAAATGCGACTGCATTGAAGCGGTGCGGGATGAAAACGGCTGCACGATTCCCGCAGTGGATTTCCCGGTGCGGCTGCTGCCGGTGGAGTACAAGCATGGGAAGATACGCGATGAATCAGAATACAAGATTCAGCTTTGCGCGGAGGCGATGTGCTTAGAGGAAATGTATCACACGACGATCCCGGCGGGCGCGCTGTTCTACATTACCGCGCATCGCAGAGTGGATGTGGAACTTGATGAAGCGCTGCGTGAACAGGTACGGCAGACTGTGCAGAAACTCTGGAAAGTCCGCCGCGAAATGCTGATTCCGTCGGCAACTTACGGCCCGAAATGCAAACGTTGCTCGATGCAGGAATACTGTATGCCGAAGGTAAAAACATCCGCGAAGGAATATTGCAAGGCGCTTCTTCTTGAAGCAGAGAGGGTGGAGACGGAATGAAGAAATTACTGGAAACCCTCTATGTGACAACGCCAGACAGCTACCTTTTCTGCCGCAACGAGAATATCTGCGTGAAAATTGGCGGCGAAGAGAAAGCAAGCGTGCCAGCGGTAATGCTGGACGGAATCGTGTGCTTTGGGGAAATGACAGTCTCCACACCGCTGATTGGTTTCTGTGCTGAGCACGGGATTACGCTGACGTTCCTATCGTCGAATGGACGCTTTTACAGCCGCATTTGCGGGCCGGTCAGCGGCAATGTGCTGCTGAGAAAAAAGCAGTATCAAGCGCTGGATGATGATGACTTCCGCATGAAATTCGTGCAGAACCTCCTGGTGGGAAAGCTGCTCAACGAGAAAAATGTATTGATGCGCACGGCACGGACGCAGGATGCGGCAACAGCAGAGAGTCTTCGAGCAGCCTGCCAGTCTATTAGCCAGTATGCAGCACAGCTGGAGACATGCGCAAGTGTTGACCAAATGCGCGGCATCGAAGGAGCTGCCGCAAAATGCTACTTTGCGCATTTTGACGACATGATTTCCCCACAATGCCCCTTCCAGTTTGTGGAGCGCAGCAGACGACCGCCGCGCAATGAAGTGAATGCAGTCCTGTCGTTTATGTACACGCTGCAAACGCGGGACATTCAAGCGGCACTTGAAACGGTAGGCTTAGATCCAGCGGCTGGATGGCTGCACACGCTTCGACCGGGACGGCCGTCGCTGGCGCTGGACTTGCTGGAAGAGTTCCGAGCGCCGCTGTGCGACCGGCTGGCGCTGTCGCTGTTCAACAAACGTCAGCTGACGGATAAGGACTTTGAGTACGATTCGCTGGCTGTTATGCTGAACGAGCGCGGGCGCAAAACGGTACTTACCGCATGGCGTGACCGAAAGCAGGAAGAAATCACGCATCCGTATCTCGGAGAAAAAATCCAAGTTGGGCTGATTGCTTATGTACAGGCCATGATGCTGGCGCGTGTCTTGCGCGGGGATCTTGATTGCTATCCGCCGTTTGTCTGGAGGTGAAAAAATGTTGGTTGTTGTTACTTATGATGTAAATACAGCAACCGAAGCGGGAGCAGCGCGGCTTAGGCGTGTAGCGAAACTCTGCGAACGCTATGGACGGCGTGTTCAGAACTCTGTATTTGAAGTCCTGCTTGATGCAGCACAGCTGACGGCGCTCAAGGCGCAATTGGCAGCGACAATTGATGCAGAACATGACTCCGTTCGCTTCTATCGCCTTGGCAACAGTTACAAGGAGCGCATTGATGTGCTTGGTTGCACTGCGCGCATTGAAGCTGGAGAACTGCTGATGTTATAGCGGAAGCTGAAAACACTCTTTTCAGCGCATGTGAATCATACATGAATGGCCGACCGTCTCGCGCGGCGTGATGTCAAAATTCAAACGATGATTCTATGAAATATTACCAAAATAATCTCGACAAATTGCGTGGCACTATTGTTAAGCCATGCTGATTTGTAAGGGTTGAACAAAAGATTTGCAGAAATTGCATATCTTTTGCCGTCGCCCCTCGCGGAGGGGCGTGAATTGAAATATGGGTGCCGGAGGCACACAAAAAAACGCGCAACCGTCGCCCCTCGCGGAGGGGCGTGAATTGAAATAGCAACACGCGCCTGATGGAGGACGCGGTGGCGGTCGCCCCTCGCGGAGGGGCGTGAATTGAAATACGCGCGTTGCGTGAGGAAAGGAGAAACGCAATGGTCGCCCCTCGCGGAGGGGCGTGAATTGAAATGTGATGGCAGCGCTGCCAGCGTCAAACACGCCGGTCGCCCCTCGCGGAGGGGCGTGAATTGAAATCTAAAGGACGCCACTGGGCAGGATACGTCGGCGCTCGTCGCCCCTCGCGGAGGGGCGTGAATTGAAATTCTGGCTGGGAGTTGGAAGGTACAACGGCGCGCGTCGCCCCTCGCGGAGGGGCGTGAATTGAAATAAAAATCCGACATCAACCAACAGCGGCGGCATCCGTCGCCCCTCGCGGAGGGGCGTGAATTGAAATATCCGGCAATTTCTTCACCTTCTCGACGAGCGTTTGTCGCCCCTCGCGGAGGGGCGTGAATTGAAATTGGTCGGACGGCAAGTACGAGACGGACGCCATCGTCGCCCCTCGCGGAGGGGCGTGAATTGAAATTCCGTGGGCGTGGCGCTTGCGCTCCGTGCCGTCGTCGCCCCTCGCGGAGGGGCGTGAATTGAAATATGCCAGCTATGTCTTGACTGCCGACCTTTACGGTCGCCCCTCGCGGAGGGGCGTGAATTGAAATTCCGTGGGCGTGGCGCTTGCGCTCCGTGCCGTCGTCGCCCCTCGCGGAGGGGCGTGAATTGAAATATGCCAGCTATGTCTTGACTGCCGACCTTTACGGTCGCCCCTCGCGGAGGGGCGTGAATTGAAATCTTGATCTGCGCGCTGCCGATGGCCGCGTCGGCGTCGCCCCTCGCGGAGGGGCGTGAATTGAAATACTTCTGGTCTACCGATAAATTTAGGCTATCGGGTCGCCCCTCGCGGAGGGGCGTGAATTGAAATTGATTTCGCGGTTTGTGAGCGTGAATCATCTGCCGTCGCCCCTCGCGGAGGGGCGTGAATTGAAATATTTCGCGCCACTCCTTTTCTCGATTCTCGCAAGCGTCGCCCCTCGCGGAGGGGCGTGAATTGAAATGTATGGGTGCGGCGGCTGTGGCTCCAAGAAGCCAGAGTCGCCCCTCGCGGAGGGGCGTGAATTGAAATTTTTTGATGGGAGCGGAGGTTTTCCTCTTGCGGGGTCGCCCCTCGCGGAGGGGCGTGAATTGAAATCAAACTGTCTGCAAGAGCATCGAACACCTAAACACGTCGCCCCTCGCGGAGGGGCGTGAATTGAAATTTACCATGATACAAACACCGGATGTTGATACTGTGTCGCCCCTCGCGGAGGGGCGTGAATTGAAATTGGGTAGATAAATCCCTTTTTAACGATGATGGTTCGTCGCCCCTCGCGGAGGGGCGTGAATTGAAATTTTCCATTCGTCCCCGACGCTGCACCGCTGGAACAGTCGCCCCTCGCGGAGGGGCGTGAATTGAAATACCGATTCGCACCACGAAGCGCTATTTCCCGCAGGTCGCCCCTCGCGGAGGGGCGTGAATTGAAATAAGAGGTTTACAATGTTTTCGCGAGAAAAATTTGCTGTCGCCCCTCGCGGAGGGGCGTGAATTGAAATCATCAGCCCGCGCGCAACAAGGTCGTTGCGCTTCTGTCGCCCCTCGCGGAGGGGCGTGAATTGAAATTTCGTCGTCTTGTGCGGAACGGTGTCGAAGTAGCTTGTCGCCCCTCGCGGAGGGGCGTGAATTGAAATCTATAATTTAAAACGCTACGTTTGGAGTCCATCGTCGCCCCTCGCGGAGGGGCGTGAATTGAAATATATAACGCATTGTCAACTCAACTGACAGTAGAAAGTCGCCCCTCGCGGAGGGGCGTGAATTGAAATAATTTCTGGAATAAATAGCGCTGGTAGTACTGGAGTCGCCCCTCGCGGAGGGGCGTGAATTGAAATAGCTTGATGCATAAACTGAGAATTAAGATATACGTCGCCCCTCGCGGAGGGGCGTGAATTGAAATCTTGCATTGCCGTTGGCTTTTTGGTGGAATTAATGTCGCCCCTCGCGGAGGGGCGTGAATTGAAATTTCCCGGAAAAAATCAAAAATGGCAATAGGGTTCGGTCGCCCCTCGCGGAGGGGCGTGAATTGAAATTTTTCTGCCGTCTGGATGCTGGAAGGTGCATCAGTCGCCCCTCGCGGAGGGGCGTGAATTGAAATTCAAATCCAATAACATATGTTTCATCTTTGGGGGTCGCCCCTCGCGGAGGGGCGTGAATTGAAATAGGGCGAAATTGGATTCTCTCAAACTTCGCGCCGTCGCCCCTCGCGGAGGGGCGTGAATTGAAATTAGCAAGGCGAGCAAGCCAAGGCAGACAAGCCAAGGTCGCCCCTCGCGGAGGGGCGTGAATTGAAATCGAGCGTTCTGCTGATGGACAGCGAGAAGCAGACGTGTCGCCCCTCGCGGAGGGGCGTGAATTGAAATCAATCTGCTACACCGTCGCGGATTTCTGCCGTGGTCGCCCCTCGCGGAGGGGCGTGAATTGAAATACTCTTGTTGGTCGCCCTTTTCAGCATTCCCCGTCGCCCCTCGCGGAGGGGCGTGAATTGAAATAAGAAGGGGACTTATAAATGGCAAGGTGGAATAGTCGCCCCTCGCGGAGGGGCGTGAATTGAAATGAAATCCGTGTAAAAGGGGGGGGGAAGAAGAATGTCGCCCCTCGCGGAGGGGCGTGAATTGAAATTGCATCCTGCACTTCCGCCTCTACGTTGCCAAGTTCGTCGCCCCTCGCGGAGGGGCGTGAATTGAAATTATCATAACGTCGGGGTAACTCGATGAACGATCAGTCGCCCCTCGCGGAGGGGCGTGAATTGAAATTTCATGAGAACCGCGAAAACATGACTGCGCCTCGAGTCGCCCCTCGCGGAGGGGCGTGAATTGAAATATAGTACAGGTCGCCGACGTGCACGCCGTCCGCGTCGCCCCTCGCGGAGGGGCGTGAATTGAAATCTTGGACAGGATGAAGACGTTCGTTCCGTCCGTGTCGCCCCTCGCGGAGGGGCGTGAATTGAAATTGTACCATTTTGGTGACGTCACCAAATAGGTCAGTCGCCCCTCGCGGAGGGGCGTGAATTGAAATTTTCATGCTGTCGCTGACACGCTCGACGGACGTATCGTCGCCCCTCGCGGAGGGGCGTGAATTGAAATAGGCGTGCATTTGCATCAGGGCTTGCAATTCTTTGGTCGCCCCTCGCGGAGGGGCGTGAATTGAAATAACGGACTGCACCCCCGAAAGTACCTTTCCGACGTCGCCCCTCGCGGAGGGGCGTGAATTGAAATCAGATGTAGGAACAGCGATATTCAATACAACCGGTCGCCCCTCGCGGAGGGGCGTGAATTGAAATTCTCCCAGTAGTTCCACCTCTTCAACAAGTCCTGTCGCCCCTCGCGGAGGGGCGTGAATTGAAATATAGGTGTATCTACATACACGCTTAGCCTGTAAAGGGTCGCCCCTCGCGGAGGGGCGTGAATTGAAATACAAGCCGCGTGATGTTGCACAAATCCCAAGTCATGTCGCCCCTCGCGGAGGGGCGTGAATTGAAATGGTGTGGCGTAGGCGGTGCGGTGTAGCGTCCGCCAGTCGCCCCTCGCGGAGGGGCGTGAATTGAAATGAGCGCGACGTGTCGGAAGACGGGCGCATTGATGTCGCCCCTCGCGGAGGGGCGTGAATTGAAATCAGCTCCGGCACATAATCCGGAGGACGTGCATCAAGTCGCCCCTCGCGGAGGGGCGTGAATTGAAATTGCGTCCGCAGACGGCGCACTGCTTGTGCATCACGTCGCCCCTCGCGGAGGGGCGTGAATTGAAATATTGACGCTGCTGCCTTTCCATTCCTCGCGCTTGTCGCCCCTCGCGGAGGGGCGTGAATTGAAATCTTTGAGGAAAACAAGCTCAACACCACGCGCAACAGTCGCCCCTCGCGGAGGAGAGTGAATTGAAATACGGCAGGCAGTTCGTCCTCGGTGTACTCGGTTTCGTCGCCCCTCGCGGAGGGGCGTGAATTGGCGTGCCTGCTGGCTTTCGGGAAAGAAGGTCAGCAGCCGTGTTTTCATCCTCTGCTTCTGCTGCAAAAAAACTTTCCGCACCCTCTTGACAAAACCGTTGGAATAGGGTATAATAATCAATGTCGCCGATAAAAGCGATGGAATGACGCGGGGTAGAGCAGCTTGGTAGCTCGTCGGGCTCATAACCCGGAGGTCGTAGGTTCAAGTCCTACCCCCGCAACCATTTGGCTCAATAGCTCAGCTGGCCAGAGCATTCGGTTCATACCCGAAGTGTCATAGGTTCGAATCCTATTTGAGCCACGAACGCCGCAGAGAAATCTGCGGCATTTTTTTGTTTTGGGCGGAATAATAGGACATTGCAAAAGGCTTTCAGAAATCAAAAACCCCCTTGCCGAGAAGGAAAACTCCTCGGCAGGGGGCAGTGAAAATCGACGGAGGATTAGTCCTCGTCGTCCTCTTCTTCCGGCAGTTCGGCATTGTGATACACGTTCTGCACGTCGTCGTTGTCCTCCAGCATCTCCAGCAGCTTCTGAATCTTCTGGATCGTTTCTTCGTCAGGCAGCGCAACCGTGTTCTGCGGAATCTTGTCCACTTCAGCGGTCAGGAAGGTGACGCCCTGCTTCTCCAGCGCTTCGCGGACGGTGGAGAAGTCGTTCGGCGCGGTGTAGATTTCGTAGGCGTCGTCATCCACCTTCATGTCTTCCGCACCGGCGTCCAGCGCCATCATCATCATTTCTTCTTCGTCCGAACCGGGAGTGCGTTCCACCACCAGAACGCCCTTCTCGTCGAACATGAAGCTGACGGAGCCAGTCGTGCCGAGGTTGCCGCCGTTCTTGGCAAAGCAGTGGCGCACGTCGGAAGCGGTACGGTTGCGGTTGTCGGTGATGGTATCAACGATGACCGCAACGCCGCCGGGCGCATAGCCTTCATAGGTGATCTGCTCGTAGGTCACGTTGGACAGTTCACCGCTCGCCTTCTTGATGGAGCGCTGAATATTGTCGTTCGGCATATTGTTGGCTTTCGCCTTGGCAATGATGTCGCGCAGCTTGCCGTTGGATTCGGGGTTTGCGCCGCCATCGCGCACAGCAATCGCGATTTCACGGCCAATCTTGGTGAAAACAGCGCCGCGGGCAGCATCCGCCTTGCCCTTCTTCGCCTGAATATTATGCCACTTGGAATGCCCAGACATCCGAAAATCCCTCCTGAAAAAGTCAGGGAAGCGCCGCAAACCGGCATTTCCCGCGAAATAGTAGCTTGAAAACGCTTTATTATAGCATTTTGGTGCTTGTCACGTCAAGGGTGAGAGCCGTAATTTCGCGATTTTTTCGGAAAAAACAGGGCAGAAGCGCGTTCTTCTGCCCTGAAATAGTAGGTTTATTGCACTTCGTACGTCCCAACCTGCTCGGATGTGCCGAAGCCCAGCACTTCGCTTGTCGGGCGGGAGTTGGTTTTGCCGCCGTCGTAAGCGCCAATCTGGTTGAGCTGCTTGCCCATGAAGACCATCACTGCCGTCTGCCCGCCGTCCATGTTGAAGGCGATCTGACAGCCCTTAGCACGCATCATCTTCGCCAAATAGCTGATGGTAACGCCTGCAGAGCGCTTCAGGCGCCCTTCGCACATGATGGCGACGTAGTGACCGGGTTCGACCATGCCGATGGCGCAGCGCGGATTCTTGTTCTCGTTGTTGGCGTAGGCGCGCTCGGACACTTTGCCGTCCAGCAGCAGATACGGGCCGAAGGAGTACACCGTCTGTACACCCTCGTCGATGAACTCCTGCGCCGTCTTTTCCCAGCTGTGGTAGACTTTAAGGCTGCCGTCAGGCATGAACGCCAGCATGTCCAGATTCGGGAACATGGAGTTCGTTACCTGCTTTTCGGTGTACGGGTCGTCGTAGAGAATGCGCCCGTCGCGGATGACAATGCCCGTGTGGCGGTTGTTGTTCACGGCGACGCGGTAAGTGTAGTAGTCCGTGTTCATCGCAAAAACGACGTTGTGCTTCTTTGCGGTTTCTGTCGCGTCCACGCGCACCTTGCCCATCTTCTCCGGGTCGTTTTGCACCGTGCGGAGCATTTCGCCCGCGTCCAAATCGCCGTACAGATCCGCCTCAAACCACGTCAGCGGCTGGGTTGCGTCGTATTTGCGCTGGATGATGACTTTGCTGGTCTGGCTGACGTAAATCCACAGTCCCTCGTCCTCGGAAGAGTAGATGTATTCGCCTTCATCGAGGAAACCCTTGGCGTTGAGGGCGGGCATGTGCGCCATGTATGCGGGCACTTCGGTGGGCGCGGGCGTGGCCTCTACGTTGTTTGCCGCCGCATCGTAAGAACCGGGCGCGTCGTAGATGTTTTCGAGGAAGTCGTCTTTGCGGACGTCCTCGCCTACGGTCGTGAACGCCAAACCAAACACGCGGTTGTCGTACTTCGTGCCCGTTTCGGTGACGCTCATGCCGGAGGATGCCTGCGTCTTGTGCAGGGTATAGGCTTCTTCCGCCAGCTCGATGCCGGTCGCGCCATTCATGCTCTTGAGCGGAACCGTCCAGTCAAACGTAATCTGATTTTCGGGGTACAGGTGCAGGTACAGCTTTTTGACCTGCCAAGTGCCGTATGCAATGGTGGACGCGGTGAATTCATCCTCGTTTGCTGCCAATGCAATGCAGTTCTGGGCGGCGTCAGCAATCATCATGTGCTGCTTGTGGCCATACTCGCCATTGGTGTCCTGCGTTACAACGACTTCCGGTTTGTACTGCCGATACAGCCCCACAATCCATTCGTTGACTTTGCCTTTGCCGCCCGCAGATTTATAGGCTGCTTTGAGATTTTTGGCATAGCTGTCCTTGAAATTGCCAATGACCGGATACGTCCGCACGCCCATGTGCCACAGACCATTGAGCAGCTCGGAGGAGCGGGTGGTGTTGGAGCGGCTGAAGTACGCCACAACCACCTTGCGCTGCTGCTCGACAGCGTAGGTGGGAATTGCGCCGCCGAAGAAAATCAGCTCATCATCCGGGTGCGTGGAGAGGAAGAGGATATCCGCCTTCTCCTCCGTCGGCTGCCATACCTGCACCCAGTCAGGCAAATCGCCCTCAGAAAGCACAAACAGGTCGTTGATGCGCAGGGCGGTTTTCTTCTCGCTTGTCACCGCCAAGCGGACATGCTGCGCGGGCTGCGGCAGCGCAACATACGCGTGGAGGAAGCGCGTGTCGCCCGGCACGGCGGTGAACCAGTCCTTGCCGTCGTCGCTGGTCTGGATTTCCCACGATTCAGGCATGTTGCCGAAGCAGACATAAAGCCCGGCAATTGGCTTGCCCTCCGGCGCGGTAATTGCGATCCATGGGGTTTTGATTTTGTTGCTCTCCCAGTAAGAAGTATACTTCTTGTCCGTCATCAGCGTGTATTTCCGCCCGGAACTGCACACCTTGAACTTGCAGTCCTCTGTGATATCATTCGCTTCCGCGGCGAAGGCAACGCTCAGGCTCAGCGCGAGCAGCGTCAGCAGCGCTATCAGCCATTTCTTCATAATCAATGCCATTCCTTTCTATGATACTCCAACCTGAAGAATAGCATAAAAAGAAGGCGATTGTCAACGAAAACCGGCAGAAGAATGGAAAATTTACAACTTCCGTCCGCATTCGCTGTTGACGGAAGGCAGGGAGCATGGTACAATGCAGCGTAGGAAGGGGGGAGAAGCATGCAACAGCCGCGCATCTTTTTTGCCGTGGCGCTGCACGAAAAGTACGCGCTGCCGACAGATGCGCTGTATACGCCAATTCAGGCGGGCGCGGCGATTCATCCGCCGCTGGGGCTGATGCGCGACGACACGGGCGAAAATATCAGCGCGAAGAACGGCAGCTACTGCGAACTGACGGTGCTGTACTGGATGGCGCACAATGTTGATGCGGACTGGTACGGCTTGTGCCATTATCGGCGGTACTTCTCCCTCCGCAGGACAGGCTGCCCGCAAAAGCGCATTCTGACGCGCGCGCAGCTGCTGCCCCTGCTTGATACGGCGGATATTTTTTTGCCGAAAAAGCGGCACTACTGGCTGGAAACGAACTTCACGCAGTATGCCCATGCGCACCACGAGGAGGATCTGTGGAAGACGCGGGCGGCGCTTGCGCGGCTGCATCCGGGGCAGGAGCATGTGTTTGACCGCGTGATGGCGCGCCGCTCCGGGCATCGGTTCAACCTGATGCTGATGCGCCGGGACGCGCTGCAAAGCTATGCATCGTGGCTGTTCCCCCTGCTGGACGCGGCGGAAATTGATACGACGGGCTACAGCGCGCGGGACAAGCGGGTGCATGGTTTTCTGGCGGAGCGGCTGCTGGACGTGTGGCTGGCACAGCAGGATTACCGCGTGAAAGAACTGCCTGTGGCGCATCTGGAACGGCAGCACTGGGGACGGAAGATTGCAGCGTTCCTGCTGCGGAAAATGGGCATCAAAAACGACCGAACGGCGCGGTGAAGCGGGTTCGGTCGTTTTGCTGAAAAAATATATTTTCGTAGCATTCTTGACAAACGATTAACGAATGATATAATAATATTATTATAAGCATGCAAACTGTATGCGGAAAGAAGGATTGGTTATGAAAAGAAGAGCACTTTCAACGCTGATGGCGCTGTCCCTGTTCTGTGCGGGTGGGGCAGCAATGGCAGACGGCGCGTATACGCCCGGAACTTACACGGTTTCTGCGGACGGCAACAACGGCGCAATTACCCTGCGTGTTGAAATGACGTCGGATGCGATTGCGGATATCAAAGTCGTGTCACAGAGCGAAACGGCAGGCTTGGGTGATGTTGCCATCGACAAGATGATTGAGGCTATCCTTGTGGCGGGCAATACCGACGTTGATACGGTCAGTCAGGCGACCGTATCCAGCGAAGCAGTGATTGCGGCAGTGAATGCGGCGCTATCTCGCGCGGAAAAGGGTGAAGTGGACACCGTGGCATCTCCCGTGGCAGAAGCGGTGACGGAAGAAACGTTTGCCGACCAGTGCAAGGCGGCGGGCATCGACTTCACCTACGAAGACCCGAATGCGTCAATTTACGATTTCCAGACGACGGATGCGGCTGTGGACGTTATTACGCACGCGTCCGGCAAGGCGAAGTATGTGGATGAAACGGACGGCCCGTGCATCCGTACCCCGCTGGATCTGGCGGCGCGCTCGGCAGTGAAGGTCAAGGTCTACTATTGGATTGCGGATGAAAATGGCGTTTCGACGCTGGAGGAAGCCGCGAAGCTCGAAAATGCGCAGTATGTCAGCGTACCGTTCCCGAATGACGGCGGCAAGTACGCCATCAAGCTGCAAAGCAATGGCTTGGGCACGAATACGGTTGTGACCATTGACGAGAACAACGAGCCGACGGTTGCTATTTTCGGCTTGAAGTACACGGTGGATGAGAACGGCACAGATGTTTACACGTCCTGCGCGGTGATGGCGGAAACGGCGACGTACCGCAACCTGATTGCGGGCAGCCCCATTGTCATCTCCTACTATGAATACAATCCCTTTACGGAGAAGAAAATCGGCATTGGCGCACGCAATGCGGGCGCGCGCGTGCAGTGCGAACTGGATCAGCAGCGCAGTATGCTGACGACGATTCCTGCCGAGGGCGAAACGGCGCAGAAAATCAGCGTTGCGGACTATCTTGCGATGGACGAAGACGCACGGAATGCGATTCAGATTAAGTATATCACGATGGTTGCAAAGGTAGTTGCCTTGTACTCCATCGGTTGATACCCAAATAGCAAAGGGCTGCCATGCACAATCTGCACGGCAGCCCTTTTTACAATGGCACTTTTCCAAAGCCCAACACGCGGGCATTGCCTGAGAGTAGTACCAGTTCAATCGCGCGAAAGGGAGTCCAGAGGGTCGAAGACCCTTTGGCAGGGTCAAGGGGCAGCGCCCCTTGGGTTCCCCCAATCAACACGCGGAAGTTGTATGAAAAAGTCACCAACTCAATCGCGCGAAAGGGTCAAGGGGCAGCGCCCCTTGGGTCACCCCACCCACACCGTCTCTTTCAGCAAGTCCTCATCCTTCGCGCTGTGCCCCGCCATCAGCATGAAGTCGCCCGGCGCGAAAACACGCTCTTCCGCACGGTTGATGTAGGTGAACGCGGTGCGGTCGAGATGGAAGGTGACTTCCTGCTCCTCGCCCGGCTGCAGAAGCACCTTGCGGAAGGCAATCAGCTGCTTCACAGGCTGCATCACCTCGCATACGCAGTCGCGCAGGTAGACCTGAACCGTCTCTTCGCCCGCAATGTCGCCCGCGTTGCGCACCTTCACCGACAGCGTGAGCGAATCCGCATCCACCGCCAAATCGCGGTAGACAAACGGCGCATAGCCGATGCCCTCGCCAAAGGTGAACAGCGGCTCGGCAGGCAGGTCGCTGTAGTGTCCCCAGTGCCAGCCGGGGAGATGGTTGTAGTACACTGGCACCTGCCCCGAATGGTGCGGGAAGCTGATGGGCAGCCGCCCGGACGGATTCAGCCGCCCGAAAATCGCTTCCGCGACCGCCTGACCGCCGAACATGCCGCCGTTGAAGGCGCACACGAGCGCATCCGTCGAATGGGCAATTTCCGGAATCGCCAGCGGCTTGGAGGACAGCAGCACCGTCACCAGCGGAATCCCCAGCGCGCGAAGCTGCTGGTATAGCTCCATTTGCCGCCCGGACAGGGCAAGGTCGGCGCGGTCTTTCGTTTCGCCGTACTGTGCGTAAACGTCGCCCACAACAAGCACAATCGCATCTGCATTCCGGCACGCAGCCACCGCACCCGGAATGTTGTCAGAATCCGAAGGAAGCACGCCGCAACCGCGGTGGTACGCAACCTCGAAATTCTCCTGTGCGCCGATGGCCTCGATGCCCTCGCGAATCGTCACATATGGGCGGACGGCGGGACGGTTCGGGATGAGTTCGGGGTGCGTGAAGTACGTCCAGTCGCCGTACTGCGCGCGAATGTCGTCCGCGCTCGCGCCGATGACCGCCACACGGCGGACGGATGTCAAGGGCAGGGTGTGCGCGTCGTTTTTGAGCAGGGTGATGGACTTGCGTGCCGCCCGAAGCGCCGCCTGCTGATGCTCCTCGCACCCGATGCACCCCGGACGCCCGCTCTTCTCCGGCTGCGCAAGCAGATTCATGCGGCACTTGACGGTCAGAATGTGGCGCACCGCGTCGTCCAGCACGGCTTCGTCGAGCTTGCCGGAGCGCACCGCGTCAATCGCCGCATCGTAGAAGCCGAGGGAAGTCATCATCATGTCGTTGCCTGCCTTGGCAGCCAGCACGGACGCTTCGGGCATGTCCGCCGCGACGTGCTGGGCGCTCAGAAGCGAATGGCAGTTGTTCCAGTCGGTGACGCTGAAGCCGTCAAAGCCCGCGTCGCCTCGCAGAATCGCCTTCATGCTCTTCTCGTCGGCGGTGAAGGGCGTGCCGTCGATGGAACCATACGCCGTCATGACCGTTGCGCACCCTGCCCGGAACGCCTTCTCGAACGGCGGCAGGAACGTCTCGCGCAGGCGGCGGTACGTCATTTCCGTGTCACAGGCATCGCGCGCGCCGACCGCCTCGCCGTAGCCGATGTAGTGCTTGGCGCACGCCAGAATGTGTTCGCCGTCGGACAAATCGTCGCCCTGATAGCCGCGCACGATCGCTTCTCCTAATTCACCCGCCAGATAGGGGTCTTCGCCGAAGGTTTCGTCGACGCGCCCCCAGCGGGTGTCGCGCCCCAGGCACAGCACGGGCGAGAACGTCCAGTGCAGCCCGTCGGTGGCAACTTCGCGCGCCGTCACTTCGCCCATTTCGCGCGCGATGTCCTTGTCCCACGCGCAGGCGCAAGATAGCTGCGACGGGAAGATGGTGGCGTGGTCATTCAGCCCATGCCCGTGGATGGCGTCAATGCCGAACAGCACGGGGATGCCCAGACGGCTATGGAGCGCCGCCTGCTGTACCTCGCGCGCGTCGTCGCCCAGAACGTGCAGGAACGAGCCTGCGCCGAGCTTTGCCCAGCGTAATGCTTCCTCGCGCCCGACGACGGTGTAGGGAACCTGCACCATTTGGGCGGCTTTTTCTTCCAGTGTCATTTGGGACAGCAGGTTTTCCACCTGCTGGTGGATGGCTTCGTTGGAAAGCATGGAGAATCCTCCTTTTTGGCGTGAATCGTTTTGGCACCGTGCGTGGAATACCCTCATGATACAGGCAAAAGAGAAAAAAGGCAAGCGGGGGAGCGGGGAAAATTTTACGAAAACGATTGAGAAGTCAAGAAAAAACAGACGTTTGGGCTGATTGCACGGATTTTCGGAAAAGTTTTCGGACATTTTTTTGCTTTGGCGCAAGGATTTTTCACTTGTTTGTCGTACTCTTTGAGTGGAAAATAGTATTGTTCTTTTCATTTTTGAAAGGAGTATGCGATGAATCGGGAGCGTTATTTGCAGGAAATCGACGCGGTGAACGCAGCGGGAAAATATCACCCGACGTGGGAATCGCTCAGCACCCATCCTGTGCCGGACTGGTATCGGGAGAAACGGCTGGGTATCTTCCTACACTGGGGCGTGTTTTCTGTTCCGGCGTATCATGACTGGTACGCGCGGAACATGTACATCAAGGGTTCGCCGGAATACGAGTACCACTGCCAGCATTACGGGCAGCCGAAGGATTTCGGGTTCAAGGACTTTATTCCGCAATTCAAGATGGAAGCGTTCGATCCGCAAGCGTGGGTGAAGCTGTTCCGGGAAGCGGGGGCGGATTACATCGTGCCGGTGGCGGAGCATCACGACGGCTTCCAGAATTACCGGAGCGAGCTGTCCCACTGGAACGCGGCGGAAATGGGCCCGCACCGGGACATCATGGGCGATTTGCTGGTGGAGGCGGAGCGTGCGGGCATGACGCTGGGCGCATCGAGCCACCGCGTGGAGCACTGGTGGTTCCTGGGGCATGGGCAGGAGTTTGACAGCGACATCAAGCAGCCGATGCATCTGGGGGACTACGCATGGCCAGCCATGCCCGAACGGGAGAATCAGGACTTGTTCTCCGAGCCGATGCCGACGGATGAGTTCCTGACGGACTGGCTGCTGCGCTGCTGCGAAATTGTCGACCGCTATCATCCGCGCATCCTCTATTTCGACTGGTGGATTCAGCATTCCGCCGTCAAGCCGTACCTGCAGCGCTTCGCCGCGTACTACTTCAACGTGATGGAAAGCCGCGGCGGGTGCGTCATCAACTACAAGCACGACGCATTCCCGTTCGGCATCGGCGTGCCGGACATTGAGCGCGGGCAGTTCGCGGAAGCGAAGCCGTTCCTGTGGCAGTCGGACACGTCCGTCATGCGCGGCAGCTGGTGCTACTCTGTGCAGCCGGACAAGGCGGTCTATAAAGCGCCGCAGGAGATTGTGCAGGACTTGCTGGACGTGGTGAGCAAAAACGGCCGCCTGCTGCTGAATTTCGGCCCGAAGCCGGACGGCACGCTGGCGGACAAAGACGTTGAGATCCTGCACAAATTGGCGGACTGGATGCGCGTCAACGACGAGTGCATCCACGGCACAGGCTTGTGGCGCATCAATCAGGAAGGCCCGACGAAGATTCAGGAGGGGCAGTTTGCCGACGGCGCGTCCCGCAACTTCACCAGCGAGGACTTCCGCTTCACCTGCCGCGGCGGAAACATCTACGCGGCGTGCATGGCGTGCCCGGCGGACGGCAAGCTGCACATTCGCTCTCTGCGCGAGGCGGACGCGAGCCACTTGCCGCTCTGGCACGGCATTGTGCGGAAAGTGGAGGTGCTGGGCAATCCCGCGCAGGCCGCGTGGACGCGCGACGGCGAAGCCCTGCATGTGGATTTGGGGACTTACCGCAGCGACATGCCGGTTGTGGTGAAAATCATCACGGACTAAAGACGGCGGTTTCCGCGCCCTGTGCGCATGAAAAGAGCCATCAATATGATCATAAAGGAGAGCATCAACATGCGTTTTACGCAAGGTTACTGGGTCATCCGGCAGGACTATGTGATGTCCTACGCCACGCAGACCGTGCGCGTCATCAAGAACGACAAGGAGCTGCACATCATCAGCGCCTGCCGCCCGATTCGCCACCGCGGCGATATTCTCGACGGCGGCTCGCTCGACATTGTGTTCACCGCGCCGCGCCGGAACATCATCCGCGTGCAGGTGACGCACTTCGCCGGAACGCCGCGCAAAGACCCCAAGTTCACGACGTATGAAGAGGATGTGACGCCCGAAATCCGCGAGGATGACGACTACGCCTACTTCACCTCCGGCGACCTGACTGCGCGCGTCAGCAAGGGCGGCAATTGGGCGGTGGACTATATGGTCGGTGACCGCATCCTGACGACCTCCGGCTGGCGCGGCATGGGCCGTGCGCTGAAGAAGGACGGCACGCCCTGCTCGCTTCTGCCGCACGGCACGTCCTACATGTCCGAGAGCCTCCAGCTCGACGTGGGCGAATGCGTTTACGGTCTGGGCGAACGCTTTGGCGCGTACGTCAAGAACGGTCAGACGGTTGATATGTGGAATGCGGATGGCGGCACGGCGTCGGAGCTGGCGTACAAGAACATCCCGTTCTACATGACCAACCGCGGCTACGGCGTGCTGGTGGAGAACGCAAGCGACGTGTCCTTTGAAGTCGCGACGGAAAAGGTGGAGCGCGTCCAGTTCTCGCACGAGGGCGAAACGATGGTCTACGACGTGATTTACGGCGGCACGCCGAAGGATACGCTGGACTTGTACACCGCGCTGACGGGTCGCCCGGCGCTTGTGCCCGCGTGGTCGTTCGGTCTGTGGCTGTCCACCTCTTTCACCACGAATTACGACGAGCAGACGACTTCCTCCTTCATCAACGGCATGGCGGAGCGCGACATTCCGCTGTCCGTGTTCCACTTCGACTGCTACTGGATGAAGGGCTTCAACTGGTGCGACTTCGAGTGGGATCATGACACGTTCCCCGACCCGGTGGGAATGCTCAAGCGCTACCACGAGAAGGGGCTGCATATCTGCTGCTGGATTAATCCGTACATCGGTCAGGCGTCGCCGCTGTTCAAGGAAGGCATGGAGCATGGCTACCTGCTGAAAAAGACCGACGGCAGCCTCTTCCAGACCGATATGTGGCAGGCGGGCATGGCGATTGTCGATTTCACCAATCCGGACGCCTGCAAGTGGTACGCTTCTTACCTCTATAAGCTGATGGACATGGGCGTGGACTGCTTCAAGACCGACTTCGGTGAGCGCATCCCGGTGCGCGACATCCGGTGGTTCGACGGCAGCGACCCGGTCTATATGCACAACTATTACACCTACCTGTACAACAAGGTTGTCTTTGACGTTGTGAAGGATCGCAAGGGCGAGGGCGAAGCGATTCTGTTCGCCCGCAGCGCGACGGTCGGCGGTCAGCAGTTCCCGGTGCATTGGGGCGGCGATAACTCCGCGACCTACATCTCGATGGCGGAAACGCTGCGCGCGGGTCTGTCCATGAGCCACAGCGGCTTCGGCTACTGGAGCCACGATATTTCCGGCTTTGAGTCCACCGCGCCGGCGGATGTTTACAAGCGCTGGGTGCAGTTTGGCCTCTTGTCCTCCCACAGCCGCTTGCATGGCTCGACGAGCTATCGCGTGCCGTGGCTGTTTGACGAGGAGAGTGTGGATGTCTGCCGCAAGTTCACCAAGCTCAAGTGCCGCCTGATGCCTTATCTGTATGGCAAGGCGGTGGAGGCGCACGAACACGGCGTGCCGATGATGCGCCCGATGATGCTGGAGTTCCCGGACGACCCGGCGTGCGATATGCTCGACCGCCAGTACATGCTGGGCGATTCGCTGCTTGTTGCGCCGATTTTCCGCAAGGACGGCGAGGTGCAGTATTATCTGCCCGACGGAACGTGGACGTCCCTGCTGGATGGCGGCAAGGTCGAAGGCGGCCACTGGCAGACGGAGATTCACGACTTCATGTCCCTGCCGCTGATGGTGCGCCCCGGCACGGTGCTGCCGCTGGGTGCGCATGACGACCGCCCGGATTACGACTATCTGGACGGCGTGGAGCTGCACGTTTACCAGCTGGCGGACGGCGAGAGCGAGACGGTTGAAATCCCCGACACGAAGGGCAACGTCGCCGCGACCTTCACCGTGACGATGAAGGACGGTCAGGCGCAGGTCGAAACCGACTCCACGAAGCCGTATACCGTGGTTGTGCATCAGTAAATAACAACAGCCCTCTGGCGCAGGATGCTTGCGTCAGAGGGCTGTTTGCGTAATGTGCAATATTGTTATTTCTATATGCAATCAATGTTGTGCAGAGGGTTTCGCGTCTGCGGACGCGACAAGGGGGCAATGGAAACAGACGAATGTCTGCGGTCGCCCCCTTGACCCCTTCGCATCCCATCTAAGCGAGTTGAGTTTAAGCGAAGGGTTTTAAGTTTGTGTACTGATGCACTTTGCCGAAATAGCGCTTATTTCCCCAGCTTGCTGATGCCGGATGCTTTCGCGCAGTCCATGACCGCCTTCGCGACGGCGGGGGCGACGCGCTTGTCAAACGCGCCGGGGATGATGTAGTCCTCTTTCAGCTCATCGTCCGGAACGATAGACGCAATCGCGCGGGCGGCGGAGAGCTTCATTTCCTCCGTAATATCTGTCGCCTGTGCGTCCAGCGCGCCGCGGAAAATACCGGGGAAAACCAGCACGTTGTTGATTTGGTTCGGATAGTCGCTGCGCCCAGTCGCAATGACGCGCGCGCCGCCCTTTGCGGCCTCTTCCGGCATGATTTCCGGCGTGGGATTCGCCATTGCGAACACAATCGCGTCCTTCGCCATCGTCGAAACCATTTCCGCCGTGACGATTTTCGGGGCGGAAACGCCGATGAACACGTCCTTGCCCTTCATCACGTCCGCCAGCGAACCGCGCTCGTTGTGCCGGTTCGTGATTTCCGCCATCTTGCGCTGCGCCGGATTCAGCCATTCCTCGTCCACGCTGACCGCGCCCGCCCGGTCCACCAGCACGATGTTGCCCGCGCCGAATTGCAGCAGGAGCTTGGCGATGGAGATGCCCGCGCTGCCCGCGCCGTTGATGACGATGTTCACATCCTCCATCTTCTTGCCAACCAGCCGCAGCGCGTTCAGCAGACCCGCGGAGACGACAATCGCCGTGCCGTGCTGGTCGTCATGAAAGACGGGAATATCCAGTTCCTTGCGCAGGCGGCTTTCGATTTCAAAGCAGCGCGGCGCGGAAATATCCTCCAGATTGATGCCGCCGAACGTCGGCGCGATTGCCTTCACCGTCCGCACGATTTCGTCCACGTCCTTCGTATCCAGACAAATCGGGAATGCGTCCACGTCCGCAAATTCCTTGAACAGAATCGCCTTGCCCTCCATGACAGGCATCGCCGCCAGCGGGCCGATGTCGCCCAGCCCCAGTACCGCCGTGCCGTCGGACACCACCGCAACCAGATTGCCCTTGGCGGTGTAGCGGTACACATCGCGCGGGTCAGCATGAATGCGGCGGCAGGGTTCTGCCACGCCGGGGGTATACGCGGTGGACAGGTCATCGCGGTTCTCGACCTTCACCTTGCTCTGTACGGCAACTTTGCCGTGGTGTTCCTCGTGCATTTGCAGGGCAGCCTGATTATAATCCATAGAAATCGCTCCTTTTCAGGTCGAATGATAGCACTTAACGGCATTAAGGTAACACCGCGCAAATGAGTTGGTCGGCTGGCGAATGGATTTTTCGTCAGATGCAAATGCAAATTTCGAAGGTTTACTGGATGTAAATCGAGAAATTTGCATGCCGCAGATGGCGGAGAAGGCATCGCCAGACGCGCCGCCGAATTGCGCGGCGGTGCCTCAAGTGTACCACATTTCGAGAAAAAAAGGAAGGGCGAAAAACTCCGCATCGTCAACCAAAGCGCAAAAAGCAGTTGACAAACGTCCGAAACTATGGTAAACTCAAAACCGCATTTTGGTTTACGCAAGGAGGATTCCCGACGATGGAAAAGACGGCTTCTACAAAAAACACGACCTATACCTTGGTCGCAATTGCGCTGATGACGGCGGTTATCTGCGTGCTTGCGCCGCTCTCGCTGCCGATTGGCCCTGTGCCGATTAGCATGGCGACGCTGGTGCTGTTCCTGTCGATTTATGTGCTGGGCTGGAAGAAGGCGACCATCAGCGTCTGCCTGTACATCCTGCTGGGGCTGGTCGGTGTGCCGGTGTTCAGCGGCTTCACGGGCGGCGTGTCGAAGCTGGCGGGCGCGACGGGCGGCTACATCGTCGGCTATATCCCGATGGTGGCGCTGGCGGGCTTCCTGATGAGCAAGAGCGACAAGTGGTGGCTGCACATGCTGGCAATGGTCGCGGGTGAAGTCGTGCTGTACCTGATTGGCACAGTCTGGTTCTGCGTACAGGCGGGCAAGACGGCGAGCGCGGCGCTGGCCATCTGCGTCTATCCGTTCATTCCGCTGGACATCGTGAAGATGGTGATTGTCGTGCTGATTGGCCCGATGATTTCCAGCCGCTTGAAGAAGGCACACCTGAACGTTTAATACTATTTCCAGATAAGAATGCGCCAAGATGCGCCGCGAATTTTTCATTCT
>OLQL01001235.1_pt1 | contig 22131 bp, 19 predicted proteins | sample 1672971 | NCBI WGS metagenome assembly OLQL01 (sample SAMEA3136742, study PRJEB25190) | human gut metagenome | biome: human gut; feature: human-associated habitat; material: faeces | place: Austria | collected 2013
TGGCCTTGTTGGCCTCGGCAGTGACCTTGTTGATGGAGCCGACGATCTTGCGGCCGGCACACTCGGTGATGACCAGCTGGACGTGCTGGCCAACCAGCTTGGTGTAGTCCTCGTCGCGGCGCATGGTGGCCTGAGAGCGGGGAACAAAGACACGAACGCCCTTGACGTTGACAACAACGCCGCCCTTGTTGGCTTCCATGACATCGCCTTCCATGACGGTGCCGTTCTCGGCAGCCTCGGAGACGTCCTTCATGCCCTTCTGGGCCTCAAAACGGACGCGGGACAGGGTGTCAACACCCTCCTGGTCGTTGGTCTTAACGACCACCAGATCCAGATCGTCGCCCTCTTTAACAAGGTCTTCCATCTTGGCGTTGGGATCATGGCTCATCTCGCGCAGGGGCACAATGCCGGTGTGCTTGGAACCATCGATGCCGACGGTGCATTCCGTCGGAGAAACGCTGATGACCTTGGCTTTTACAATCTTGCCTGCGTACAGGGGCTTTGCTTCGGATGCGGCGAGCATCTCCTCAAAGCTCATGTCGTCACGGATTTCACTCATACTGTTAAGTACCTCCTCAATTATAGACGAAGGCGTTGAAGCCCCGGCCGTCACGCCCACCACCGCAGCACCGGCAAGCCAGCTTGGGTCGAGTTCATCAGCAGTCTCGACGTTGATGGCTTTGGTATGCCGCGCGGCGACCTGTAACAGCTTTTGGGTATTGGAAGAATGATGACCACCAATGACGACCATGCGGTCGCATTTTTGGCTGAGGTCTTCCGCTTCCTGTTGCCTCGCCCACGTTGCATTACATATTGTATCAAAAATTTTGGCTTTTGTACACTCTTTTTTTAAAAAACCTTTGCAATTTTCCCAACTTTCCACGCGAAACGTCGTTTGTGCGACCACGTAGATGGATTCTTGTTGCAAAAGTTCGGGGAGCAATTTTTGCAGTTGCTCCAAATCGGCAAAAACCCGCACCGGGCCTGTTGTATGGCCTACAATCCCCTGCACTTCCGGGTGGTCAGCGTCGCCAGCGACCAGCAAAAGCGCACCGATTTTGTCTGCTTCCATAGCAATTTTATGGATTTTTGCTACAAACGGGCAGGTAGCGTCATGATACGCCAGGCGGCGTGTGCTTATTTTATCATAGACAGTTCTGGGCACGCCATGACTGCGGATGATGACCTCGTACCCATCGGGTACGGCGTCGATATCGGGGCAGGTCACAGCGCCTTTTTCTTCCAGGTCGGCTACGACCTGGGCGTTGTGGATCAGCGGGCCAAGGGTCGCAACTTTGCGTCCCTGCGCCAATAAATCATAGGTCAGCTTGACAGCGCGGTCCACGCCGAAGCAGAACCCGGCTGTTTTTGCACGGATGATTTGCATATTATGCGTCTCCTTTTGGCAGCTGCGGCTTGTCGGTCATTTCGGGCACGTCCACGGCGGGAGCGGGGTTCTCGGCAATCTGCGGGGTGAACGCGTTGTCCGCCAGCAGCTGTTCCAACTCGTCGCGCAGGCGGTTCTTCATGCGGCGCAGCTCGGCCATTTTGTGGCTCTGGTCTTTAATTTGCAGATCCTCGGCAGGGATAGCCTCACCGAACACGATGCGGATTTTACAGAACAGGTGCATTTTACCGTCCTTGGTGCCGTAGATGATGCGCACCGGCAGCATATCGGCCCCGGCCGCGGCGGCAATGACGAACGCGCCGCTTTTGATCATGCCCAGCTTGCCGGTTTTGGTGCGGGTGCCCTCAGGAAAGACCATGATGCCCGTACCATTTTTGCACTCATTCGTCAGCTTTTCCACGATGGTTGTGTCGCCCTTGCCGCGCTCAATGGCGACCGCGCCCATGCAGCGCAGGAACCACCCAGCCAGCGGATTTTTAAAGAGTTCTTCCTTTGCCAAAATGCGCAGCCGTTTCCAGTCAAACACCGTTATAGCGACGAAAACAGGGTCAAGGTTGGCGATATGGTTCGGCGCAATGACGTAAGCGCGGCCATCGCGGACGGCTTTCAGATTCTCGCGGCCGATGACCTCAAACCGCCAGATGATGTGCGCCAGGACCCAGACAATGGGCAGCAGAATCCAGTATAAAAGCATAAACAGCCCCCTCAGATATGCGCAAGAATGGTGCGCTTCAGCAGGTCAAAGCTCTCCTGCAAACCGATGTCACTGGTGTCCACCAGAATGGCGTCCGCAGCCTGTTTCAGCGGGGCGACGGCGCGGTGGCTGTCCTGATAGTCGCGCTGCTGGATATCTGCCAGCACCGTGGCGAAGTCGGCGGGCTGGCCCTTCTCGGCCAACTCCTTGGCGCGGCGCTGGGCGCGGGCCTCGGCGCTGGCGGTCAAGAAAATCTTGACGGTGGCATTCGGCAGAACCACCGTACCGATATCGCGGCCATCCATCAGGATGTTCTGGCTGGCGGCCAGCCCGCGCTGGGTGTCCAGCAGGAAGGTACGCACGGCGGGGTGCGCAGCCACGGCGGAGGCGGCCATGCCGATGTTCTCGGCACGGATGGCGTCGCTGACGTCCTCACCGTTCAGGTAGATGTGCTGTGCGCCGTCCAACAGGCGGATATCCAGCCGGATCTTCGGCAGCAGTGCGGCTACGGCGTCGGCGTCGTGGGGATCCACGCCCGCGCGCACGGCGTACAGCCCGATGGAGCGGTACATAGCGCCGGTGTCGACGTAGACATAGCCCAGATCCTTGGCCAGTGCCTTGGCCAGGCTGGATTTACCGGCCCCGGACGGGCCATCGATTGCGATAGAAACCATGATATATCACCCTTTTTAAATAATAAATATCACTTTGGCTTCTCCCCTGAGGGGAGAAGCTGCCGCCCGCAGGCGGCTGATGAGGGGAGCGTTTTCCGGCACAACCCATAAACATGTTGCCGCCGTAAAGTTGCGGGCCGGGCATACCCGGCCCCTACCGGGTGGTTTGCCCATCAACGGGCTGCCGCCGTAAGGCCGCCCCTCATCCGGCCCTGCGGAGCCACCTTCCCCCCAACGGAGGAAGGCTTGGGGTTACAGCGCCCGCACCGCCGCTTGGGCCGTCGCCCAAGCGATTTGCAGGTTATACCCGCCGGTGCGGGCGTCCACATCAAGGACCTCACCGGCAAAGTACAGCCCCTCGCAGAGCTTGCTTGCCATCGTCTTGGGATCGACCTCGCGCACATCCACGCCGCCCGCCGTGATAACGGCGTGTTCCTTGTCGCCCAGCGCCGACACCGGCACCTGCCAGTGCTTGCACAGGTCCACAAGGGCCTGCTTCTGCCCCCGCGTAATCTGCGCGGCTCTGGTGGCAGGGTCAACGCCCCACTTTTCCACAGCTACCGGGCGCATGGAATTGGGCAGCAGCTTAGCCAGTGCGCCCTGCGCGCTGTGGCTGCCCTGCTCGGCAAAGTCGCGGGTCAGGCGGTCATAGAGCGTTTTCTCGTCCAGCGCAGGCTTTAGGTCAAACTCACAGATATAGCGGTGCTTCGTGATGTCCTCGATGTAGGTACTGGCCGAGAGCACCAGCGGCCCGGACAGGCCGAAGTGGGTGAACAGTGCCTCGCCCTGCTCGGTAAACAGCGGCTTGCCGTCGCAGAGCAGTGTCAACGTGACGTTGCGCAGGGCCAGGCCCATCATGCGGCGGCAGGCCGGGTCGGGGCTGACCAGGCTGCACAGGCTGGGCTGGGGCGGCACAATGCTGTGCCCCGCCTGACGCGCCAGCTTGTAGCCGCTGCCGTCGCTGCCGGTGGCCGGGTAGCTGATGCCGCCGGTGGCGATCAGCGTGTTCTCGGCCCGCAGTGTCTCGCCCCGGTCGGTGACGGTGCCCTTGCAGACGCCGTCCTCGATCAGCAGCTTTTTCGCGCTGCCGCGCACAAATTCAGCGTCCCGGGCATAGTCCCGCAGGGCGGCCAGCACGTCGGCGGCGCGGTCGCTCTGGGGGAACACCCGCCGCCCGCGCTCGGTTTTGAGCGGCACGCCGAGGGATTCAAACAGTTCCATCGCCGCTGACGGCGGAAAGGCGTAGAGGCTCGAGTACAGGAACCGCCCGTTGTGGCGCACATAGGGTAAAAACTCCCGCACATCGCTGTCACTTGTGACGTTGCAGCGTCCTTTCCCGGTGATGAGCAGCTTTTGGCCGGGGCCTTTGGGGTTGTGCTCCAGTACGGTCACGGTCAGGCTCCGGGCGCAGGCCGCCCCGGCTGCCATCAGGCCCGCCGCACCGCCGCCGATGACCAATAAGTCCGTCATGCGTTGTCCTTTCTTTTAACAGATATAGGCCGTCCATACAAAAACAGCCCGGCAAATACGTAGAGAACCAGCAGCGGGTGTACCGGAGCCAGGTACATGGTGCTGGTGCCGATGCCGAAGCTGGACACCTCGACAAAAGCGATCATGGCGCAGCGCAGCAGCGCAATACCGAAGATGCCGAACAGCAGCAGCCAGGGCACAACGGTCTCCGCCGCGCATTTTTTTCGCAGACACGATAAAAACTTCATAAGCTGGAACACCACCGCGCAGAACACGCAAACCGTCAGCATAACGCTGTACACCCAGGTCCACCCCTGCATAACAGCGAAAATCGCACGCTGGTAGGGGCTGTAATAGGGCGTGTCCTCCCCCGCGTTGGCGGCAGCGTTGAAGCCGCAGTGCAGGTAGCCGGACCATGCCGCAATGTCGTCGTCGGTTCCAATCGACCGCAGCGCCTCGTAGGGCGCACAGTCGCGGAAGCCCAGCACGTGCCAGAAGCCGTTCCAGGTCTCGGCCAGCGTGGCGGGCACGTAGGCCGCCGTGATGGGTTGGCTGGTGGCGACCCGTTTGCCGGTGCGGCTGGGCAGGGTGCCCGCGTCGCAGGCGGCGTTGATCTTGTCCGCCACGGTCTGCCAATAGTTGGCTGCAGTCTGGGCGTCGGCGTAGATGCCCTCATACTGGGCGGCGCGGCGGATGGCCCAATAGAAGCTGCCCGCGCGGTAGTCGTCAAGGCCTGGGTCGCGGAAGTCGTTCTCCATCTGGGCATCCTCTTCCAACCAGTAGGCGACGGGTTTCAGTTCCGGCACAGCTTCGTAGATTTTTTCGCGTGCGTCAGCGGGCACAGACAGGTACGGTTTGTCGCTGTCCGTGTCAACGCGCATCATCGCGCCCATGGCGGCGGCAAACGAGCCCTCGGAGAAATCCGACAGGGCAAACACACCGTAGTGGGTGTAGTTGAGGGTGCAGAAGGTCAGTACACCGACGCCGAGCATGGCGTAGGGGATGACCTGCGCGGCAAAGGCTCTCCAGCGGCGCTGACCCACCAGCACCACCGCCACAATGACGGTAGCCGCCGCGGCAAAGGGCAGCAGGAACAGCCCGGCGTCCTCGCGGTCGAGGTAGCCGCAGGCCAGGCCCGCGCCCGCCGCTGCCAGCCAGGGCCAGAGCGGCTTGTCTTTTTCAAAGACGGCCCGCAGTGCCATCCCGGCCATGCCCGCAAAAAAGTACAGGCAGAGTGCCGGGAAGATGTTGTCGCGGTAAACGCGCAGCGTGTAGGCCGCCCAGGACGACGGCAGAAACGCCAGCGCCGCAAACAGCGCCAGCGTCAGCACACGGCCCTGCTCGGGCTGTTTTTTGCGCCACAGCGGCGAAAATGCAAACGCTGCCAGCAGCGCCGCGCCGCACCAGAGCGTCGCCCCCGCGACCAGATACGGCAGGTGCAGTGCGTGCAGCAGGGCCAGCCACACCGGGAAGAACATGGCCTTGGACAGCGTCAGGTAGTCATACGCGCCCAGCCACTCCCCCGCCGTGATATTCTGCGCCGCGCGGAACATCAGTTCATCGTCCAGCGGGGCGCCGCCCACCCAGGTGTACGCCTGCTGAAAGCTCGTCAGCGTCAGGCGCAGGCAGACCAGCAGGGCGCAGACCAGCCAGAAGCCCCGGCGGGACAGGCGAAGTTGCTTTTTGTGTAAATTCTTCATGGATCACTTTTGCAGCTTTTCGATGCTCTCCACTAAATATTTCTGCTGCTTGAACACCAGATCTACCAGCAGCGACAGGTACTTGACCACGATGGTCAGCACCGCAAACAGCCCGGAAAATCCCACCGTGATGACGAACATCGTGGTGGTCCAGCCCTCGACCGGGTGGCCGGTGATGAACACCACCAGCGTGTAGACCAGCTCGGCCAGGGCCAGCGCCAGCATGCAGAGGGTGACCGTCATGCTGGCCTTGAACCCAGCGTTGGTGTACAGCGCCAGGCTGTCCAGCGCCAGGTTGAACCGACCCTTGCTCTTGACGGTCAGCTGGCCGTCAAATTCCAGATCGGTCATTTTCAGGCCCGACGCTGCGTAGGCCGCCTTGCGGTAGGGCAGGTGGGCACTGGAAGCGTGTACGCGGTTGATGGCGCGGCGCGTGACCAGCCGGAACGCATCAGTGCGCAGCCGGTAGGCACTTTGGGAATGAGCGTTGAACACCTTGTAAAACAGGCCGCTGCTGCCCCGCACGGTGCGCGGGCAGACCGAGACGATGTCGCTGCCGTTCAGCGCGGTCTGGTATGCCTTGAAAATCAGCTCCGCCGGGTAGCAAAGCTCGGTGGAATCGAACTCATACACATAGTCGCCGATGGCAGCGTCAAGACCCGCGTTCATGGCGTTTTCCAGGCCGTGGTAGGTGCTCATGTGCAAAATCGTCAGCGGAGCGGCCTGCTCTTTGCCCCAGACGCGCAGCTGGGCCACGGTGTCGTCGGTGCAGGCGTCATCCACGACGACCAGCTCATACTGGGCGAAGTGGGCGTCCAGCTCGGCGGCGGCGGTGCGGCAGAACTCCACCGCGCGGGCACCGTCGTTGTGCAGGTAGACAACCGCCGAGACAAAGTTTTTTTCTTTTGTGTTCATACTTCCAGCACCTCGTCCAGGTCATATACGGTGTTGATCTTGCCGCTCAGCACGCTGACGAGCTTCGGCTCATCGCTCATGACGCGCACGACCGTCGGGCGCGAGTCGTCAATTTCGCTTGCCTTCAAAATCGGTTTCATGCTGAACAGGCTGCTGTGGTAGGCAAAACCGTATTCTTCCTTTAAATATTTGCGGGCCAGCTGGCTCATGTAGGGCCAGGCGCTTTGCGGCTTGGCCGGGCACTCGTTACAGTTGTACAGGCTGCCCGGGGTGCAGCAACCGCCGCTTTCTGCCTGGCAGGGGAAAGTCGCGACGCTGTCATAGCTCGTCTCATGCGGGGTGAAGGTCACGCTGGTCAGGCTGTGTAGGCCGGTCTGGCCGAAGGGCATCAGGCTGAAAAACGGCCCATCCATGACCGTGATGCCGGTGTGCTTTAAGGCATCCTCCACCGTACACAAGATGATCTCGCATTTTTCGTACTTGATGCCGAAGGGCGGCAGACCCAGCAGGGCGTGCACGTCGTTGACGCCTGCATAGGTAGCGTTGAGCAGGTAGGGCGCTTCGGCGGTGGTGTCCCCCGCCGTGACCCGCCACGCGCCACCGGCTTTCTCGATCTTGTCGGGCTTGTGGCTGTACAGGATTTCGACATTCGGCAGGGCGGCCAGCTTCTCCAGGAACCAGCGCTTGAGCACCTGGGCGTCGTAGGTGTATTCTTTCGTCAGGAATGCGCCGTCGCAAAGGCCGGGGTTGAAGTACCGCTCGGGCGCAACATCGTCACAGCGGATGCCCGCTGCCGCACAGAAACGGCGGAATTCGGCGGCGTTCGTCCAGGAGAAATGGGCGCTGGTGGCGTAGACCTGGTCAAACTCCGTGTGCAGGCAGAAGCCGTAATCCGCACAGAAACGTTCAAAATAGTGGGCCGACTTGATGGCCGTGGAGTAGCTGCGCGGGTAGTGGTAGCCCATATGGACGCGGGCCTGGTTGATGTAGGTTGCCCGCATAAAGGGCGCGGGGTCACGCTCCAGCACAAGGACGCGCTGGCCCGCCGCGCCGCATTTCTGCGCCGCATACAGCCCATACAGCCCCGCACCGAGGATGATTTTATCGTAGGTCATAGCAATTTTTCCTTATTTCATTTTGCCCTTTATGCCGTACACAAGCTCGACCACACAGCAAGCAAAGGCTGCCACAGCCACAAACGCTGCCGGCACATACCAAGCAATCAGCGTGTAGGTGCTGTGCAGCAGGGTATGCTCCTTGGCCATGAAGTACCAGGACAGCGGTGCGAGCATGGCATACCACGCCACCCCCGCCCACAGGCAGCTTTTGGACGTGACAAGGTGCAGCTTGTACAGTACGACCACCAGCACAGCCAGCACAGCCAGCGCCAGCATGACGCGGCCCACCGTAATGCCGTGGGCTGCGTTGAAGAGCAGCGCCGTTTTGCCGAACACCCGCCCCAACACCGTGCCGACGCCGACATTCACGGCCTCGCGGGTATCGACATTGCCGATGGAGTCGGTCATGTTCAGTAGCTTGGCCAGGCCGGATACGCGGCTGAGCAGGTTGTCTAGCGTTGCATTCCAGGCGCCCTGCCAGCCGCGATCCGCAATGACCATGGCGGATTTGGCCCCGAACGTCACCACGAAGGAGAGCACTGCGCCGCCGATCATCGTGCCGTACCAGCGCAGCCAGTCGGCCAGTTTGCGGCGGTGTTCGGCCAGGTAGACGAACACCGGGATCGTGGCGGCAATCATGGCCGTAGTGATGAACTCAAAATACATGAGCTGCTTGACGGCGCAGCCCGCAAAGGTCGCCCAGAATACCGCGTGCAGTCGTTTTTTCTCGTCAGCATACGCGGCAAAGCGGCGGCTTTCCAGCAGGAAGGCCAGCGCCAGCGGGGGGGGCGAACATCGACCATTCGACCCAGTAGAGGTTCGCGGCCATGGCGTCGTACACCATGCCAAACAGCCCCAGCATCACCGCGCCGAAGAGTGCCATGCCGGGCACGGTGTGCTTTTCGAGCCAGAGCAGGAAGAGCAGCGCCGCTGCCGAGACAAGCAGTTCATTGAGCAGGTAGAGCGCCCGTAGCAGCACGCCGTTGGAGACGGGCAGCAGCTTGTCCAGCGCGGCGTAAACGTAGCGTTGCGCCACAATGTTGCTGTAGTAGGTGATGAAATCCTCGCGGGCGAACGTCTCATTGTTGCGGAACATATCGGCCTGAATCCACTCAACGTTGTCCTGCCCAGTCAGTTCCTGCACGGTGGGCGGGTACATATAGTGCAGCTCCCACTCGTCGTTGTCGTAGTTCTGGTTGTACATCAGGTCCGCGATCAGCAGGTCATTGCTCCACCAGTCCAGGTGGGATGTGCCGCTGGTTCCGCCGCTTAGCTTGGCAGGCAGATTCGTTACTGCACCCACGACCAGCAGTGCAAAGCACACCAGGATATACGCCGCGCGGATCCACCATTCTTTGTTGTGTTTCTTCATGCAAAAATTCTCTTTTCTTCGTTGTTTTACGGATTATACTTTCCCTTCAGCGCGTTGAGCAGGACCTTCATCAGGTCACTGTTGCCCTTGAAGCCGGTGATCTTGGTGGGTGTTTTGCCGGTGGCCGGGTAGGCGCGGGTCACGGGGACCTCGCAGGCCTTCAGGCCCAGCTGGGTGGCGCGGATGCTCAGATACGCCAGCAGCTCATACCCGGCAAAGACATCGCGCAGCGGACGCACGTCGGGATGGGTCAGGTACTCGCGGCTGTACGCGCGGTAGGCGTTGGTGGTATCGGTGAACCACTGGTGCGCCCCCAGGCTGATGAGCGGCGCATGGATGAGCCGCACCGCCGCATAGCGCACCGGCGGCGTGTTGATTGCATGGCCGCCCCCAATAAAGCGGCTGCCCTGCACCAGGTCATAGCCAGCCTGCAATTTTTCAATGAATTTGGGTACATCTTCAATCGAGTCTTTGTTGTTGCCGTCGATGGTCAGAACGCCCTTGTACCCGCGATCCAGCGCGAAATAGATGCCCATGCGCAGCTGTGCCCCCTGTTTGCCGGGGCCGGTCTTTGTCAGCAGTGTATTGACGTGGTAAAGCTGCAAGATATCGTGCTTCATGCTGCCGTCGGTGGAGCCGCCGTCGCAGATGACGATATCACAGATTTTGTTGATGCCCGCATTTTCGGCGCGGCCCAACTCGGTCAGGATGCGCGCACCCTCGTTGATGACCGGAATCAGCAGGCAGTAGTCGCTGCGGCGGCCCTCAAATTCGGCGGCGGTGTAGTCCGGCACGCCGTTCAGATTTTTGCGCTCGTACTCGATCATGCGAACACCTCCGCAATATAGTCCATCGTGCGGCGGATCGTGTCCAGGTCGGTGTGGGCCATCTCGATGGAGACAAAGCCGCGGTAGCCCACCGCCCCCAGCAGCAGCGCCAGTTCCCTGTGCTCGGGGCGTTTCTGGATGGGGGTCAGGCCCGGCTCGCTGATATGAACGTGGCTGACATACTGCATATCATCGATGAAAGTTTGCAGTTTCTCGCCCTGGGCCAGCACAGTGGACAAATCAAAGTTGACCGACAGGCCGGGGTTATCCAGCCGCTTGACCAACGCGAAAGCGTCCGCCGTGTCGTTCAGGTAGTTCGTGTACATCGGCGGGTTGGCCTCGAGTGCCAGATGCACACCGTACCGCGCGGCCAGGTTGCCCGCCTGCACAAAGAACGCCTCGGCGGCGGCATCGTTGCCGCCCAGCGGACGCATACGGTTTTTGGGGCAGCCGAACACCAGCGAGGGGCAGTTCAGGCTGTGGGCAAACTGGAATGCCTGGGCCGTGTAATCCAGCAGCGGCTCGGTGTCGGCGGGGTTGAAGATATTGCCCTTCTGGCCGTACCAGATGCTTTGCAGGCTGGGCACCGAGAAGCCCCAGCGGTTTTTGAGATAGCCGCCGAACAGCAGCGCACTGGTCAGATTTTCATACGGTGCTTCGGAGAAAATGCGGGTGGGGGCCAGTTCCAGCCCGGTGAAGCCCGCCTGCTGCATGGCGGTGTAGACGGCCTCGTCGTCGTCCTTGAGCCACGCAATGTTTGAGATGGCAAGCTGATAGTTCGCCATGGGTCAATCCCTCCAATCGCGCAGAAAGCGCGTTATATCGTCAAGTTCCTGTTGTTTGGTGCACAGGTAGTCCCCGCTGCCGCCCAAAATGTCCGCATGGCGGCTGCGCAGGTCGTAGTCAAACGGCGGCTTGGCAAGCTCGTTGTGCCAGTTCCTGCCGGTGACGGCGGTGTAGACCTCCCCCGCCGTGATGGGCGGCGTACAGAGGTGCAGCAGCTTCAAGTCGGCGGCGCGGGCTTTCTCAAGGTCCGGCCAGAGCCGCCCCAGGTTGTAAAACTGGTAGCGGCTGCGGGAATCGGTGAAGGCCAGTGCGTTAAAATCGTTGCCCGCAAAAAACGCTTTGAGCGCTGCGGCATCCACTGTGCCGTTCAGCTTGTAAAAGCCGTTGTCCGCCAGCGTGTAGGCGGATTGCACCAACGGCGATTTTGCCGCCAGTTCGTCGTATTTTTCCGGTTTCAACATAGCCGGGGTGATGGTGTGCAGGTCAAAGAGGAAGTTCTTTTTGATGCCGATGCCGTAGAGCGCGGGCAGCCGCACGATGAGCGCGTCGGGGAAATCCTCCCGCACCCACTGCTCTAATTGCAGGCGGTTTTTGCCGTAGGCAGGCAGGTTTTCAGCAGGCTGGGCGGGGCTGTCCTCATAGACGCCGCGGCTGTCTGCCAGCACGGCAATACTAGAAATCAGGACGAGCTGCTGCGGCGCGATTCTTCGGATATTTTCCCGCGCGGCACGCATGACAGCCAGGTCTGCCTCCGGGTCCGCGTTGGCCAAAAACATAGCGGCCGGCACGCCCGCATAGACGCAGAGATCCGGGCGGGTGCCGTACTGCGCGGCGATATCGCTGCTGTGGCAGGCCGCGGTGAAGGTATGCTTCGCCGCCAGGTTGCCCCCAACAAAGCCGGTGGAGCCGACGAGCAGATCACAGGACATGGCTGATTCCCCTTTGCACATTTATACAAGATAATTATACCGTATTGCGGGGGAAAAAGCAACGCCCTGTGCAGGATTGCACAGGGCGTTGCAGATGATTGCTCTGTAGGGGCCGGACATGTCCGGCCCTCCACGGTACGGCAGGGGGCTCTTACGGTAAAGCCGCGGGCCGGGCATACCCGGCCCCTACCTATCTGCCAACTTCATAAACTCCTCTATAATCTTCAACCCTACCTCCCCCGATTTTTCCGGGTGGAACTGGCAGCCCAGGACGCTGCCGTGGGTGGCGGCGGCACAGATTCGGCGGCCGCCGTAGACCGTAAAGGCCAGGCAGTCCGTTTCGTCGGTGGGCTTGGCCTCGTAGCTGTGGATAAAGTAGCACTCCTCGCCGGGCTGCACCGCCGCCAACACCGTGCCGCCAAAATCGGCGCGGCTGCCGCCGGGGTACAGCGGGTTCCAGCTGATGTGCGGCACCCGCTGGGGGCAGCCGTCGATGTCGGTGTCGGGGATTTTCACCACGCGGCCCGGGATCAGCCCCAGGCCCTTGTGCAGACCGAACTCCTCCGACTCGTCAAACAGCATCTGCATTCCCAGGCAGATGCCCAGCAGCGGCGTACCGGCAGCGGCTTTTTGGCGGATCGGCTCCACCAGGCCCAGTTTTTCCAGCCCGGCCATGCCATCCTGGAATGCGCCCACGCCGGGCAGCACCAGCGCGTCGGCGGCCAGCACATCCTCCGGCTTGCTCGTCAACAGTGTCTCCGCGCCAAAATGCGCGAAGGCGTGCTGCACGCTGAGCAGGTTGGACAGGCCGTAGTCAATAATCGTCACTTTCATACCCGGCGCACCTCCACCCCGCCCGCGCGGATGTCATCCTTCAACTCCTGCACGGTTTCTTTTTTATAATGCAGCACCGCAGCGCAGGCCACGGCGTCCGCGCCCGCGTTGGCGGCATCGACGATATCATCGCCGCAGCCCACACCGCCGCCGCAGATGACCGGCACGTTCACAGCCTTGGTCACGGCCTCGATGAGTTCCAGGTCCATACCCTGCTGCAAGCCCTCGTTGTCGACGCTGGTCAGCAGGATCTCGCCCGCGCCCAGCGCCACGCCGCGCTTGGCCCACTCGACGACGTCATACCCGGAGTGGGCGCGGCCATTGTCGTAGTAGGCCTCCCACTTGCCGGGCCAGGTGCGGCTGCGCTTGGCCTGGATGGACAGCACCATGCACTGGCTGCCGAAAGCCTCGGCCACCTCCGTGATGAGTTCGGGCCGCTTGATGGCCGCCGTGTTGATGGCGACCTTGTCCGCGCCCATCGCCAGGATGTGGCGCACATCCTCGACGCTGCGCAAGCCGCCGCCCACGCAGACCGGGATATACACATCGTCGACGGTTTTGCGCACGATATCACTTAAGTTGTTGCGGTTGTACAGGCTTGCCACGATATCTATATAGAGCAGTTCGTCGATGCCCTGCTCATAGTACTCTTTCGCAAAGGCGTTGGGGTCGCCCAGCTTGCGCAGCCCTTCCAACTGGATGCCTTTGACAAGGTTGGTGTCTTTGACGTCAAGACGGGCGATCAGTCGTATTTTTTTCAGCATAAGTGAACCTCGTTAAAGCCTTCCCCTGAGGGAGAAGGTGGCCGAGCGAAGCGAGGTCGGATGAGGGGCGCGTGTGTCGCGATTGCCCGCAAACGGGCTGCCGCGGAAAGCCCCCCTCATCAGTCCGCTTCGCGGACAGCTTCCCCCAAGGGGGAAGCCTTGTCTCAAATCTCGTGATGCGTGCCTCTCGGGTCGCCCCACAGAACCTCGCTGTCGCCCTCATAGGGGGTGTGGCGCAGCTTCCACATACCGTCCTCCCACTTCCAGATGTGGGGAGAGCGGAAGCGGTCGGCCAGGTCCATGAAGTAATCCCGGTCCATCTTGGGCTGCTCAAACAGCTGGCTGGCCCAGGGGAAGTGCTGGCGGTCCAGCGACAGATACTTGAAAATTTCCTTCTCAAAGCGGTCGGGGTACTCGCCGTCGAACTTCTTGCACAGCGCCTTGCCTTCGTCCAGCGTGATTTCCTCGTTGCGGATCTCCTGCGCTGCATCGTAGGTCGTGCGGCCGATGCCGTACTTGATGTAGGTGGTGTAGTAGAAGAAATCGTCGATTTTGTCGTCGATGGAGTTGTACTTGGAGTAGGTTCCCTGGGTGCGCTCCGGCGCGGGGCGGAAGCCGCCGTGCTCGACACTGTAATAGTACGCGCCCTGCGGGTGCCACTTTTCGTAGTAGCCCAGATACCGCACCTGGATGTGGTTTTTCTCAAGGTTGGAGGTCTCACTCGGCAGATAGATGGCAAGGTCTGCCTTATCCACCTTGTAGTCCTCCTCCAGCTGGCGCAGGCTGACGCCGCCCAGATAAATGTGGTCGTAGTCGTTCACGGCAAAGAAATGCTCATCGCGCAGCGCGGAGTTGTTGTCGGCGATGGGGTTGCCGAACTCGGCCTCGTTCTCACCGTAGAACACCAGCGGGATGCCGAATTTTGCGGCCATCTTGGGTGCAAGCTGCTTTTGCCCGAGGATGAACGGCTGGAACGGATGGAACAGGTTCTCCGTGGCCAGACGGGTCAGCAGACGGTGGGTCATGCCGTTGGGGGTACACAGGTAGTTGTCAAAGCCTGCATGGATCCACGCCTGCATGTTCTCCCAGCCCCAGGGGGTGTAGATGTGCGGCGCCCAGGTCACCGTCAACGGGTGCATGCCGTACTTGTATTTCAGCAGGTGGGCGGCGTAAAAGCTGTCCTTGCCGCCCGAGCCGGGCACCAGACAGTCATAGCTGCCATCGTTTTTGCGGTACTGGTCGCACAGCTCGCGCAGCTCCTTTTCGCGCAGCGCCCAGTCAATATGACCGTTGGCTTTGTTGTGGCAGGCGTGGCAGGCATCGCAGACCCCGTCCTCCTGAATGACCATCGTCTTTTTGATAGATTTGATCGTATGCTCAAACTCATAGCAGGAGTTCGGCTTCTGGTTGCTCATCACGCACTCTTTGCAGAACTGCACATGCTTGGGCAGACCGTAGTAGGCCTCCCGCTGGTCCTCCGGGATATCGGGGGCGTATTTGCTGTAATCAATGTTCACATGGCGGGGAATCTTTTCCATATTCTTTACACTCCAATCGGCTCTGTATCAAAATGAAAAGGCGCCGTCCGATAGCAATGCTATCAGACGGCGCCTTTGCCGTATGCGGGTATTATAGCACAGTTTTATGCGGGATGCAAGAGGGGTGCGCAGGAAAAGCCCTACCTGAACAATTACTCCGCGATACGCGCCCCGTCAATAAAGACTGCCTTCACCTCGGTCATGACCTCGAAGGGGCAGACGTTCGTGATGACGAGGTCGGCATCCTTGCCCACCTCCAGCGTGCCGACGCGGTCCGCCACGCCGATATGCTCCGCCGGATTGATGGTGATGGCTTTCAGCGCATCAAACTCATCCATGCCCGCCTTGACGGCCATACCGGCGCAGAGCGGCAGATATTGCTGCGGGATGACCGAGTTATCGGTGATGATGGAGACATGGCAGCCCGCTTTCGCCAGCACACCGGGCGTGGCCCAGGATTTGTTCTGCAATTCAAACTTGCTGGCGTGGGTCAGGCTGGGACCGACGGCCATGGGCACGTCTTTTTCTTTTGCCAGCTCGTCCACGATGAGGTGGCCCTCGGTGACGTGTTCCAGCGTGATGCGCAGGCCGAACTCATGGGCAATGCGCAGCGCGGTGAAGATATCGTTTGCCTGGTGGGCGTGGGCTTTCAGGGGGATCTCCCCTGCCAGCACCGGCAGCAGGGCCTCGAGCTTCTGGTTGTAGGCGGGCATCTTGGTCACATCGCCGTTTGCGGCCTGCTTACGTGCGCCGTAGTCCTTGGCCTGCATCAGCGCACCGCGCAGGAACGCCGCCGTGGACATACGGGTCGAGTCGCACTTGTCGCGGTAGCAGCGCTTGGGGTTCTCGCCGAAGGCGCATTTCATGGCAACAGGGTCTTTGACGATCATGTTATCGATGCGGTCGCCGACAGTTTTCATGGCTAAAAACGTGCCGCCCAGCACATTGGCGCTGCCCGGGCCGGTGCAGACGCAGGTGACACCCGCCTTGCGGGCAATAGCCAGCGAGGGGTCACGGGGATTGATGCCGTCGATGGCTCGGAGCTGCGGCGTCCAGATGTCGTTCATTTCGTTGTAGTCGCAGCCCTCGTACCCGATGCCGTAGCCGTCCAGGCCAATGTGAGTATGGGCATCGACGAAGCCGGGGTAGACGTCGAGACCGTCCGCGTCGAAGATTTCCGCGTCCGCCGGGGCGGTCAGATCGGTGCCGATGCCGGCAATTTTGCCGCCCGCCAGCAGGATATCGGCGATATACGCCCCGCGGTGGACCGCGTCATGGATAAGGCCGCCGCGGATGAGGGTGGTCATGGTTATTCCTCCGTTATACCGTAGGGGCGCATTCTATATGCGCCCGCAGAGTCCGCGGCTGCGGAAGCGTCCACGGGCGGATATAGAATCCGCCCCTACATTTTATTTTCTGCTTATTTACACGTTAAAATCCAAACACGTCCGTACCGCCGTGTATGGTCTTACTTTGCCGTCGGCCACAGCGACGTGGGCCGGGTGGGTGGAGTAGCCTTTCAGTGCGGCTGCATCGGTGAAAGTCGTGTCCAGCATCAGGTCTGCATTGGCACTGCTGGGCAGGGCGTCGGTGTAGACGTGGACTTCCAGCAGACCGGGGATCTTACCCACCAAACCTTCCAGCCCGGCTTTGATGCCTGCCTTGACGGCGGCCTTCTCTGCGTCGGGCATATCCTTCAGTTTCCACAAAATGACATGGCGTACCATTACTTGTTCTCCTCCCAGATGGGATGTTTGAGCTGCCACTCGTCGTACTCGTTCTTCTCGAACAGGTCACGGTTGTAGAACTTGTCCATGATGGCCCAGAACTCCGTCTCGGTGTAGCCGCAGAAATCGCAGAAATCACGCACGCAGAGCGGATCCAGCTTGCCGTCGCGGGCCTTGATGATGGGGATAGCTTCCTCGCGGGTCATCATGCCGTAGCGGATGTAGCGGGCAGTATAGTCGGTGGCGGCGGCGTGGCCGAACTTGGGGTATTTCAGCCAGGAATGCACCAGGTACGCGCGGGAGTCGATCTGGTCGAAGTTCTCGGCGTGGTGGGTGCGGTCCCACTCGTGGGTCAGGTCGTGGAAGCCGTGGGCCTTGGCGATCTGGTAGTTCTTGTAGCTGTTCCAGGGCACAAAGTAACTCATGTAGAACGGGTCGAGCTTGGCGCGCTCCTCGGCGCTGGGGGCCAGCGTCAGGGACAGGTCCTTCTCGGTCACGCCGTCGCCCAGCAGCTCGTCCATGGGCATGCCCACAGCGACGCCGTTCTCGATCTGATCCATGGCGGAGTAGGTCTCCTTGTCGGCGTTGCCGCCGTACTCAAAGCTGACGTTCTCGCCGTAGCAGAGCATAGGGGTGTTGAACTTGGCCGCCATGTGCAGCGGGAAGGTGTAGATCAGGCGGTCGACGTACCAGGTCGGCTTGCCGTATTTCTCAAAGAATTTGCGCATCAGGACCTTCTGGACCTTGATGTTAGGCTTGCAGGAGATGATGGTGCAGCCGAACTCCTCGCTGATGTTCTTGAGGTTGTGGATACCCGCCTGCGTCATGGGGAAGTTGTCCTCGACGCTGAACAGGATGGGGTTCATGTGCATGACTTCCTTGAGCATCCAGACCTGGAAGTGGCTGTCCTTGCCGCCGGAGACGGCGACGGCACAGTCATAGCCGCCGGGGCCGTTCATGCCGCGGTACTTGTCGCAGTAGGCCTCAAACTCCTTGAAGCGGGCGTCCCAGTCGACGTTTTTGCGGTTCTCGTAGTGGCGGCAGGCGCTGCACACGCCCTCGGCGTCAAAGGTGATACCGGGCCGGGTGTCGGGCATCGTACATTTTTTGCAGTAACGCATATGAAATCTCCTTAATTTATATATAGTATCGGGTTCGGTTGCAGGGGGCGGCGTCCTCGACGCCCCGCGGGCGGTTGCAAGCATCCGCCCCTATATAACATGGTGTCTTGTCTTATTGTTTTGCATCCGCTGCCGCCTGGGCCGCTGCGTGCAAGGCGTCCGCATCGGCGAAATCGTAGATGACATAGCGGCCATCGTTGTACACCTCGGTGCAGTCACCGTACTGGATTAGCTTGGCGTTCTCTGCCGGGCCGTCCGTCTCGGTGTCGATGAGCAGGAAGGGGTGCTCCGGGTCGGTGGTCAGGTGGCTCTTGGGCTGCAGCCAGTTGGGCACATCGTCACGGTCCAGCGATTGCAGCGTCCAGACTTCCAGCTTGCCGCTGGTCAACTCGGTCATGGCGTTGCCGTTCCAGAATGTGGAATAGCCCTGGGTATAGCCGTTGTCCACCAGCCATTCGGCGGCGGTGTTCAGCCCCTTGTGAGCCAGGTAGGGGTGTTCCTGCTCCTGGCGTACCGTGCTGACGGCACAGAGCGTAAAGCAGGCCGCCAGCCCCACGCCCAGCAGCTGCCGGGCACCCAGGATGTGGAAGTCCTCGGTCTTGATCTCCACCGCCATCACGGCGATGGCCACCGGCATATTCATGAGCCAGAAGTAGAGGTAATACTCGTGGAAGTAGGTGTAGGCCACGCCGCAGACCGCCAGCATGGCGACGAGCAGCAGCACCAGCAGCTTGTCGTTGCGTTCCAGCTTGTCCAGCCGCAGCAGCAGCCGCACGATGCAGAAGAACATCCAGCAGCCCAGCAGCAGGCCCACGGCCGCCGCAATGCCGCCGAAGTGGAACACACCGGAGCCGTTCTCGTAGCCAAACTCATGGAAGAAGTCCATCAGGATGCGGTCGAGGGTAAACCAATCCTCGTCGCGGTTCCAGACGATGAAGTTGTAGGATTTGAAGTCATACATTCGGGACAAAACCGCGTTGCTGACGAAGTACCCCGCCGCAGCGGCCACCGCCGTGACCAGCGACGCCACAAGCAAGCGAACTTCTTTGCGGCAGGCGCCCAGGGCGGCCTTCCAGTTGGTCTTGCCGCAGCTGTGCAGTGCCAGCACCAGCAGAATGGCCGCTGCCAGACAGAGCGGCGCGTGGAACACCATGAGCTGCTTGACGCCGTTCATGCCGGCCACCGCCGTGATGACGCAAGCCAGCACCCATTGCAGGGCGCAGTGCTTTTTATCGGCGTTCAGGCTGCGCAGCACCAGCGCCAGTACCAGCATATAAAAGAACGTATAAACGAGATAATAGCCGCCGTAGATCGCGTAGACCAGGTAATGCTGTCCGAAGGGCCACAGCAGCGTGCCGACCATCCACAGGCCCGCGCGCCCCAGCCCCGCGCATTTGACGAAAAAGAGCATGGCCGCCGCGAACAGCGCCAGCGTGATGGCCATGCCAAACGTGCGGGCCAGGTGCCAGTCATTGGGGAAAATCAGCAGTCCCAGGCGGTAGAACCATTGCAGGTTGACGACTTTCAGCTCGGTGGAGTAGAACCAGTTATGGCTGATGATGGTTCCCTCTTTGTTGAGCAGGTCGGAGAGGATCATTTCCGAGGCAAGGTCGGAATCGACGATCCATTTGCCGGGCACCAGCTGATACCACAGGTCAAACAGGTACGCTGCCGCCATCCACAGCCACGGCAGCGCCTGCCAGACCTTGTGCAGCGCCCCGCCCTTTGTTTGTTGTTTCATGCAGTTTCTCCTAAATCGGATATGTTCAGTTAAGATAACTATACCGCATTTTGGGGAAAATAGCAAGGGTGCGCGATGCATTTGTAGAGGCCGCACATCTGTGGCCCGCGTGTGTAGGGCGAATGGTTTCTTATGGGAAAGCTGCGGGCCGGGCATGCCCGGCCCCTACAAACACAAAAGGCGGCGGGCCAAACGGCCCGCCGCGGGGATGCGTTGTTAAATTATTCCACAATAATGCTCTTGCCGGTCATTTCCGCGGGGACGGGCAGGCCGATATAGGGCAGCATGGTGGGGGCGATGTCCGCGAGGCACCCGCCCTCGCGCAGCTTCACGTCGCCAGCGCCGATGACCGCGAAGGGCACGACATTGGTGGTGTGCGCGGTGAAGGGAGAACCGTCGGGGTTCTTCATCTTCTCGGCGTTGCCGTGGTCGGCGGTCAGGAATACCACACCGCCTGCGTTCAGTACGGCGTCGGTGACTTCGCCGACGCACTTGTCAACAGCCTCAACGGCCTTGACAGCGGCATCAAACACGCCGGTGTGGCCGACCATATCGCAGTTTGCAAAGTTCAGGATGATGACATCATACTTGCCGCTCTCGATGCGGGCCTTGCACTCGTCGGCGACCTCATAGGCGCTCATCTCAGGCTTCAGGTCGTAGGTGGCAACTTTCGGGCTGGGGATGACCTTGCGGTCCTCGCCCTCGCAGGGCTGCTCGACGCCGCCGTTGAAGAAGAAGGTCACATGAGCATATTTCTCGGTCTCGGCAATGCGCAGCTGGGTCTTGCCGTTGGCGGCCAGGTACTCGCCCAGGGTGTTCTTCAGCTCAACGGGGGGATACGCAACCTCGCAGTTGGGCATCGTGGCGTCGTACTCGGCCATGCAGACATAGTTGACCTGCTTGCGGCCGCCGCGGCGCTCAAAGCCGGTGAAGGCGTCATCGCAGAAGATGCGGGTCATCTGGCGGGCACGGTCGGGGCGGAAGTTCATGAAGATGACGGTGTCGCCATCCTCAACGCGGCCGCCCTCGCAGGTGACAACGGGGATGACGAACTCGTCGGTCACGTCGGCGGCGTAGCTGGCCTCAATGGCCTCCTGCGCGTTGGCGGCGTGGTTGCCCTCGCCGTAGACAAAGGCGGCGTAGGCTTTTTCCTCACGATCCCAGTTGTTGTCGCGGTCCATGGCGTAGTAACGGCCGGAGACACTGGCGATCTTGCCGATGCCCAGCTCGTCCAGCTTGGCCTGCAGATCAGCCAGGAAGCCCTTGCCACTGTGGGGATCGGTGTCACGGCCGTCCATGATGCAGTGCAGGTAGACGTCCTTCGCGCCCATGTGCTTAGCCATTTCCAGCACGCCATACCAGTGGTCGGCGTGGCTGTGGACGCCGCCGGTGCCGACCAGGCCCATCAGGTGGATGGCCTTGCCTGCGTCGATAGCGGCCTTCATGTTCTTGACCAGCACCGGGTTTTTCAGCATCTCGCCGTCCTTGATGGACTTGGTGATGAGAGTCAGCTGCTGGTAGACAATGCGGCCCGCGCCCATGTTGGTGTGGCCGACTTCCGAGTTGCCCATCTGGCCGTCGGGCAGGCCGACAGCCATGCCGGATGCCTCGATGGTGGTCATGGGGTAGTTGGCGAACAGCTTATCCAAGTTGGGCTTGTTGGCGGCGGCCACGGCATTGCCGAAGGTCTTGTCGGGCGTCCAGCCGAAGCCGTCCATAATGCAGAGCATAACAGGTTTTTTGGACATAAAATTGAAACTCCTTAATAATAGGGTTGTAGGGGCGGCATATATGCCGCCCGGTAACATAGCGGCGGCCGTCACGCTGCCGGGACGCATATATGCGTCCCCTACAAACATTCCGGGAAAACGCAATTTAGCCTTTGGTAGCAGCGTCCACGATAACAGCAAACTGGTCAGCCTTCAGGGACGCGCCGCCGATCAAGCCGCCGTCAACGTCGGGCTTGCTCAGCAGTTCCTCAGCGTTCTTCGGGTTCATGCTGCCGCCGTACTGGACGGTCAGGGCCTTGGCGGCGTCCTCGCCGTACAGCTCGCCGACGACCTTGCGGATGGCGGCGCAGACTTCCTCGGCCTGGTCAGCGGTAGCGGTCTTGCCGGTGCCGATGGCCCAGATGGGCTCGTAGGCGATGACGACGTTCTTCAGTTCGTCAGCGGTCACGCCGTTCAGGGCGATCTTGACCTGCATACGGACCAGTTCCTCGGTGACGCCCTGCTCACGCTGATCCAGGCTCTCGCCAACGCAGATGATGGGCTTCAGGCCGCCGGCCAGCGCAGCTTTGGTGCGCTTGTTGACAGTCTCGTTGGTCTCGGCAAAGTACTGGCGGCGCTCGCTGTGGCCGATCACGACGTACTCAACGCCCAGGTCGGTCAGCATATCGGCGGAAATTTCGCCGGTGAAGGCGCCGGACTTCTCAAAGTGGACATTCTCGGCACCGACATGGATGTTGGTGCCCTTGGTCATCTCGACAGCGGTGACCAGGTCGGTGAAGGGAA
>OLQL01001257.1_pt1 | contig 21745 bp, 14 predicted proteins | sample 1672971 | NCBI WGS metagenome assembly OLQL01 (sample SAMEA3136742, study PRJEB25190) | human gut metagenome | biome: human gut; feature: human-associated habitat; material: faeces | place: Austria | collected 2013
GAGCCATGGCGCCTGTTGCGCCACGGCGGTAAAACCCCGGCCAAGCCGCATGTCGCTCTACCCCTCTGCGCGTCAAAGACGCGCAGAAAAGGGCGCAGGGCATAGCCCCGCCTCGTGGATGCGGCCGTCGTCTTGCAGAAGAATGCGGTTGCCGGTAAGAGGCTCGCCGTCGAGCATGGGGGCGGAGCAGGTTTTGGAAATGTGGAAACGGTAGGTGGCGCTGTAATAGCGATAGGTGATGTGAATGGAATCCCATGCTTCGGGAAGGACGGGGCGAAAGTAGAGAACGCTGCCTTCCTTGTGGAACCCAAGCAGTTCTTCCAATAAGATGAACTGGTACCATGCTGCGCTGGCGGTGTACCAAGTCCGCCCGCCGCGCCCCAGCTGGGAGGGGTGCGCGGAAACATCTCCGGCCATCACGTATGGCTCCGCCCTGTATTGATCCGCCGCTTGGCGGTCAAAGACGTGATATACCGGCAGAAGCCGCAGGGCCAGCTCCCACGCATGGCTCGACTGACCCAAGCGGCCATAAGCGCCCATGGCCCAACAGGCGGCGCTGGCGGATTGATCGCCGTTTTCTCGATTACCCGGTATGAAAGTGGGCCGGTTTTCCTCTTCGAAGGGCGGCGTAAAGAGCTTGAGCAGCCCCGCATCCGGTTCGTAGAGCAGCTGCCAGACACTCTCCATGGCAAGCTGACAGCGCTCCTTGGAAAGACCGCAGAAAACAGCCCAGACTTGGGGTCGCAGGTCAATGCGGCATTCGCGGTTGGAAGACGCGCCGATCTTCTCGCTGCCACGGTCATAGGCTCGCAGATACCACGTCCCGTCCCAACCATGCCGTTCCAGAGTCGTCAATAACTCGTCGCGGCGCTCGGAGAGACGGTGGGCACTTTTTTCATCTGCATAAGGGAGAAAACAGCGGATGACCTCGCATAGGAACATACCCAGCCAGATGCTTTCCGTATTCGCCGCATCCGTACCGTCGCTTAACAAAGGAAAACCATGTTCGCCCAGCCGTATCTGGTCGATGGCCCGGAGACAGTGTTGCCATAAGGGCTCGATCATTTCGGAAACTTCTGGCGTGAAACAATGCTCCTGCTCGCCTTCTTCCGGCGGTTCGTCCCGCAGATAGGGAACGCTCTCCTGCAAGATGGCCGTGTCGCCGGTGGCTCTGACGTAGGCGGTGGTGACAAAGGGCAAAAACAGCGGAGCATCCGAAGCGGGAACGCGCACACCGCAGCGGGGCGGATGCCACCAGATTTGTACGTCGCCTCCCTCAAATTGATGGGCTGCGCAGCGAAGTAGCAGTTCCCGCACGACCTCCGGGCTGGTGTAAAGGAGAGCAAGCGCGTCCTGCAACTGATCCTGAAAAACACAGGCCCCGCTGGACGGTTCGAAGCCAGCTCGCATCAAAAGCCGGGAGGCAATCAACTGATAAGGTAGCCAGCGGTTCAGCATCAGGCACAGCGCTTCGTCCGGCAGATCGAAACGCAGCCCGCCTAGGCGGCGCTCCCAGCGTTGGCGGCAGTGGTGCAGACGCAGGGTAGCGCCATCCGCCCGAAAGGCGGCAACGGCTGCTTCCAAACGGGAACGGCTTCGGAAAAATCCCAGCGCCGAAACGATGGTTTTACTTTCGCCCGGTTTGAGCACGACGGAAAAGCAGAGTACCGCCGTATTTCCACCATCGTTGGGCAAGGGGCCGGTCTGCGCCAGTGCCCAAGGCACATCGCCCCAGAGCCCTTCGAAAACGCCGGCGCTCATACAGGCGGCGTAGTCCGGCTCTGGATCCAACCCGATCAGGCAGCCGAAGCCTCGCAGATCGGGAATGGCCAGCAGGAAACCGTCTGTTCCCCGCTCCATGGTGCATAGCTGCGCGGAACGAGCCTCGCCCGGCTGAAAAACGCAGGTGTGGAAAAAACTCAACGTTCGTTCGTCCGTGCCGTCATTGCGCAGATACAAAGTCCTTACTCCGAAAGGGGCTTCCAGATCAGTGAAGCAGCTTAACCGGCATTGAATCCCATACCCGGCGGATTCGTATACCGTTTCTCCGGGCCGATGGGTGACGCGGCAGGAAAGCCCGGCTCCCAAGGGCCAGCGGGGGATCGACCAGATCAGCCCGCGTTCTTCGTCCCGCAGAAAGAAATTTTCCTGCCCGCGGGGGCAAACACTGTCGCTGATGTGCCGGGTCAGCCGCCCCCGCAGGCTGCTTCCGGCATAGGAGAAGATCAGCCCGCTTTCGCCCGCCATCGTGCCGAATTCCTGAGAACAAAGCAGATTGCACCAGGGTGCGGGCGTTTGTCTGCCCGGCGGCAAAAGAATTTGATAATCTCCTTCGCCCGGCGTGAAACCGCCGTATTCGTTGAAAAATCGAAGTTTTTCCCCGGCGGACAGGGCGGTCTTGCTTTCATCCGGCTGGCAGAAGAAGCCGGGACGTTTGCGCAGGGAAAAGCACATTCGTTCCAGCTGATCATCAATAGAACCTTCGTTGGAATGCAGTATCAGCCGCGCCGCCGCCCGCAGCAGCCGGACTTGTTCCTCGGACAGATGCTCCCGTTCCAGAAGGTGGACTCCTCCGGCCTTTCCCAGCAGTTCGTGGCTGTGGCATTTGCGGCACAATTCGCCCAGCGTCTGAGTCAGCGCCGGGGATTCTGACGAAGCAGGGCTGCAAAGCAGCGCCAGATCAAATTTCAGCCCGTTCATGCGAAACAGGGCGTGCGCCCGCAGCAGCAAGTCCGCCATATTCACCGAAGCCCGGTCAGCGCATTCCAGCATCAACAGGGGAAAGCCACCGCCCAGACGCAGCGTCCGCAGCTTTTCCCGTGGCAGCTCATTCCGGGAGGAATAGCGGAACTGCATGGGCTGACCTGTGTAGCAAAGGCAGCCCGCCAAACGGAAAATGCTGTTTTGCTCCAATGGCGACAGCCCCAGATACCGTGCGGACACCAGCGCACGGGTTTTGGCAAAATCGAAGCGGCGCAGAATATTGCCGGGACGGTCGTAACGTTCCAAAAAGGAAGAAACCTTCTCCTTTTGTCCTGGACAATGGGTGACGAAAGTCAGCGTGACGCGCCCTTTGGCGGACAGCACGAAGGAAGCCCGCAGACTGAGACAGGGGTCGATCTCGTCCCCGATCCTGTCCTTCCACTTGAAAATCGGCGTTTCCAATGCATGGGGCGCACGGACGCTTCTTCCACGCCCCAAAAAGGCGGCGCGGTCGGTCTGCACCTGAAACGCCTCGAAGGGCACGTCGGCACACAAATGATGCCACAGGCGGACGGGCGGTTCATTGTCCCCTGTGGGACGGCGAAGAGCCGCAACACCGGTTCGCCCCATTTTTTCCGTATGGAGGAAAATGTTCTGATTCATTTCATCCTCCTGCGGCGGACAGAGCGCCGGTTCCAGATAGCTGGCAATTTCCAGCGCCCGGTCTGCGTCTTCCTGATTTTCCAAGGTCAGGTGGTGCAGAAACGCTCCGTCCAATGGATTGACGAACAGACGCAGAGTGGTCTTGATTTGGAAAAATTCGTTGGAAAAGACGGCCTGCGCCGTTTCAAATCGAATTCTTTCGGAAACAGAAGGAATACACAGATCCCGGAAGGAACCGCTTTGACCATCCCGCAGGTACAGCCGGGGCCCGGAGGGCAGGGTGCAGTCCTCGTGAAAACGGGTCAGCATCCGTCCATTTTTGGCCAGATACCCGCCGCCCTGCGCATCGACGAACCAGGTGGAGCCTCCGCCGCCCAGCACGTGTGCGTCGATGGGAAAGCAGAGCGCATGGCCCTCCCGCGAGGCAACGGCGGAAACTTCCGCCGCCGCTCGCGCTTTACGCCGCAGGGGACGGCGAACCGCTCCCCGAAGTCTGCCGGGCTTTTCCTGCAGAAGCAGCCGGTAGGCCTGTACGCGGGGCAGGTCGCTGAACAGCCGCGCAATATACTGGTCGCACAGCACGTTGCACAGCGTAGCGAGGATCATCCCCTGATGGCTGCTCATGTGGCTGCGGACGATTTGGAATCCATGCTGTTTTTCGGAAAAATCGGCTGCTTCGAAGAAGCCCATGGGGCCTTCCATGCCCATGTTTTGCAGCCGAAGCAGGTTTTGAAAGCCACGCCGCAGATCCAGCGGCAGGGCCAGAATCGACGCATAGGGCGCAACAACGTTGTTCGGCGGGTCGGAACGCTGCGCCAGCGGCGGAAGGCCGAAGGCCTTGTATTGATAATAAAGCTCCGTGTCAAAGGTATGACAACCGCTTTTGCTGACCCCGTAAACACCGCCCGGCCGGTACGACTGCTGCTGCCGCAGGGCGGCTTTCAGAGCGGAGGTCAGCAGCGTGCCCGGAATTGGCGGCTGAAACAGCAGGGGCGTCATGTACTCGGACAAGGAACCGTTACGGGAGAGTAAACTTTGTCCCCGGCGTATGCGCACAGGGATACGGCCCAGCCGGTACCAGTGGCGCAGAGGGACCTGTTCGGTCATGACGGCGTAAAAACTGAGCAGCCGCGCTTCACTGGCCAACAGGTCATGATGGCTGCGGCTTTCGTTCGGTTGGTCTGGGCGAACCTCGACCCAGAAAAGCTCCGCTTCTTCATCAAACAGGACAGAAAAATCCATACCCTTGGCCAACGCGTCCGCCCGGGCGGGGAGATCGTGAAGCGTTTCCGGCAAAATGGGCAGCAGTGTCCGAAGCCCCTGTGCACAGGCGGTCAGACACACCGCCAGCTGGCCGCTGTCCGCCGAGAAGACATGGGGCGGCGGCAGCGGTTCCAAAGTGCGGGTATCGTACCAGCTGTACAGGTGCCCCTGCCATTTGGGCAGCATTTCCAGCGTGGAGATGGTCTCGCTAATTCGACGGGCCGCTTCCGCAGCTGGGAGCAGACGCAGTTTTTCCGCCGCCAGCAGGGAGATCAGATACAGCCCGATACTGGTGGGCGAGGTGCGGTGAGAAATGCCTTTGTTGGGTTCGATCTGCACATTGTCGGCGGGCAGACCGTGGGCTTCGTCGGTGACGGCGGTCTCAAAGTACAGCATGGTTCCGGCTGCCAAGCGGGTCAGCACCTCCCGCATATACTCCGTGGGCCGGGACGATACGTCTCGCGGTGCTTCCAGCAGAAACAGCAGGAAGGGCAGCGCCGCCCAGCAGAGAGCGGCAATCAGCCCCGGCAGAAAGAAACCGTGCAGAAAAACGGAAAACGCCGCCATGCCGCCGGAAGCCAGCATACATAAGATAAAATAGAGCATGGGCGGCTTATCGGAAGGTTTTTGAAGCTGGGCGGCGCTGTCCCATTGAAGCAAATTCTGTCGGGAGACGAACAGCCGGTATAGCGTTCGCCCGATCGCGTCCAGCTCCATGGCGGCGTTCAGCGGCAATACCATCAACCGGGTCACAAACGCCGCTAGGGAAACGCCGCTTAGGGGAAACAGCCCCGGCAGATCAGGCACCAGCAGCACCGCCCAGAAAAGCCCGGCGGTCCCCTGCGCCGCCAGACAGAACAGCAGCAGTACTCGCAGGGCGTTTTCCAGAGAACAGAGCAGCTTCAGCACGATCTTCCAGCGGCTCAGGCCATTTAGTGCCTTTCGCGGCGCGCTGCGTCCCGGCGGAAAGACGGGCAGCACGTAGGGGAGAAGCTGCCAGTTGCCACGGGTTCGCCTGCGCAGCCGGGTAAGAAACCCATGCAGCGTTTGGGGCTGGCTTTCATAAAGAGCGATATCGGGGGCATAGGCACAGCCCGCCAGCTGCCCTTCCAGCAGGGCGGGGTTCAGCACCGCGCCGGGGAGAATTTTCCCTTCCGTGGCGTGCAAAAACGGAGATGGTTCCAAGATACCCTTGCCCTGATTCGTGACGCTGCCCAGCGCACAGCCGAAGAAACAGGCTTCAGCATCACCTGAATCGCCCAGCATGAATGAAAGACGGCTTTCCACCGTGTCCGCTGCGATTTCCATTCGAGGTTGAAGAACGCCGACACCCCGCCAGCCATGAGGGCCGATACAGCGCCGCTGCAGAGGATGCAGCATGGCTCCCACCATCCGCAGCGCCGCGCCCGGCGGCAGAAAGGTATCGCGGTCCAGCGTGATGACATAGCGATACCGGCCCTTCAGTGTTTCCGGCGGCAGGGAGGCATAGGCGAAGCGCTCTTCGATGGGCTCGCCCTGAATCAGCTTGAGCAGGGTTTCCAGACTGCCCCGCTTCCGTTCCCGGCCCATGTGCAGGTGATCGGGCATATGGTAGACCCGTTCCCGCTGCAAATAGAAAAACTCATGCCCCGTGCTTTCCCGAAGAACCTGAACCGCGCTGGCGGCGGTAGAGATGATCTCGCCGTCGTCGCTCATGGAGCCGGTCAGGCTATCCCGATAATCGCCCAGCAACAGAAAGTGCAGATTGGGGTCGGGATTGGCGCAGTGGAGGACAGACAGCTTCTTCACCATGGAGAGAGCATGAGCGGGATTGAGCAGCAGGATGGGGCAAACCACCAGCGTGCGCTGATCGTCGGCCAGCCGTTCCAACTGCATTCGGGGAACCATATGCGGCTCGGCCCGGCGCTGATAAACCCGAAAGAAAATCTGCCGCCCTGTTTCCCAGAAAATCAGGGCAAAGGGCAGCCACAGCCACCCGGATAAACGGAGAAATCCTGCCAGAGCAAGCAGAAGCGCAAACAGAAGTCCAGACAGTGCGAAAAAGAAAACCTTCCCGTGCAAACGGAAAAATAACCGCAGAGGAAGAAAACGCCTTTCGGGGTTAAGCCGCAGAGTCAGTTCTTCCAACCCTTCATCCGCCAGATAGTATCCTACATGGGAAAGGGGCGAACCTTCGGCGGAGGATGCCAGCTCCAGCGCGGCTTCGCAGACTTCTTGCGCGGAAACCTTTGCTTCCCGGCCAATGCCGGCAGCCAGCCGCCGGTAGTAAGCCCGGCTTTCCTGATCCATTTGGGGATAGACTTCATCCTCGCAGAGCAGCCGGTGCAGATCACTCCATTCCTCCAGAAGGCGGTTCCATGGGGCCTTTTCCACTGCGTGAAGGGATGTAATGGCATTGCCGCACCAACGGGCCGCATCGACTTGCCGTTCGTGCTCCTGTTCCGCCGCCGCTTCCGCAGAACGCTCCTGCCCGCTCAGCTGGCTTTCCAACCAAAGCAGCTGTTCATTATAATCTCCCTGCCGCCAGCGGGAGACCAGTCGTTCCAGAAAACTGGCGTTTTGACTGTGACGCCGAAACAGCGCCATGGCGCTACGTTCCCGGCCCTTTTCCAACAGGCGGCACAGACGGTCGGCCTGACGGCGCGCCGACTGTTCCTGAACGCAGGAATAGGACAGCTCGTTCAGCAAAAGCAGAAGCGACAGGCGAAGCGACTGCGGAAGAACGGTCAATTCCTCCTCGCTGAAGGGCTGAACCTTCTGCCACGCAGTCAGCGCGTCCGTCAGGGTGGAAAGCCGCAGTTCCCCAGCTGTATAGGCAAAAAATTCCCGGGAAAAACAGGCAATCCGGCATTCTCCGTCCGGGAAGGCCGGAAGCCGAACGCCCTTTAGCGCGGCTTGCAAAGCGGCGGCTTCCTCCTGCAAATAGCGGCCGTTCTCACAGAAGCAGCGGGACGCGGGCAGCAGCTCATCCTCCGGCAGCCTGTCCAGAAATCGGAGGTTTTTTCCCAGGGCACTTCGTTCGGAAGCAGGCAGCAAAAGCCGGACGCGCCTGCGACTCAGCTTCTGCTCTGCCAGAGCGGCCATTCCGGCGGACAGCGTTTCTTCTGAAAACGATTCCTGACGGGGGAAAAACGGCTTTTTTCGAGTACTGAGAAAGAAAACAAACAGCAGCGCAAGGCCCGCTGCGGCGACCCACCATTCCATTTTTCAGACCTCCCTGCCATTACCAGCCCTGCCGAAGGGCGCAGTTTGCCGTCCATAGTGTGCGCCGCGGAAAAGGCTTCCATGCGGCAAAAACCCAGATGCGCCATTGACAAATGCAAAAAAGCCCCTACAATAAAATGTAGATTTGCATTTCTTCAATTTCATTTTTACTGGCGCGGGAAGGCAGTCTTCGAAGCGATCCTGATTTTGTTTTCATTCATCTTAAAAAGGATGTGGCGTTATGCGGTTGGAAACGGAACGGCTGGTTTTACGGGAACTGACAAACGACGATCTCGCGGCATGGTATGCGATCCTTTCGGATGCGGAAACCATGAAGCATTACCCCGCGCCCTTTGATGAAGAAAAGGTGCGGCAGTGGCTCGAGTGGAATCTGGAAAACTACCAGAACTACGGTTTCGGCCTGTGGGCGGTCATTCTGAAGGAAGAAAACCGCCTGATCGGCGACTGCGGCATGGCCATGCAGTGCGTTCACGGAAAAATGCTGCCGGAGATCGGCTATCACATTCATCGGGGTTACCAGCGCCGGGGCTATGCTTCCGAAGCGGCGAGCCGATGCCTGCAGTATGCCTTTGAGGACTTGCAGCTCCCGGAAGTCTATTCCTATATGAAGTACGATAACAAGGCTTCCTGCGGCGTAGCCAAAAAGAACGGGATGCGCCTGGTGGAGACCTACCCGGACGAGTTGAATACCTTTACCCGGGTGTATGCTATTACCCGGGAGGAATGGCTGGCCGCACACGTTTCCCCGTAAAATGAATAGGATGAAGCAGCTTCCCAAACCAGCATGGAAGGCATGAAGGAAAGGAGGGTTTGCATGATCCAGCGTTCCCTTTGGAAACGTCCCGCTCTGCAAACCAGCGAGGCTGTGCTTCTTCCGGCCCTGCCCAGAATGAATGCGGCAGAGCCGGTCTATTCCGACGGGTATCTTCACGTCCGTCCTACAGAAGACCCCTTCCGCCCGGTGGAGGAAACACCCCGGACGGCATTGAGCACCTACGTCCGGCCCCGGGGCAGCATGGCGGGCCGAAGCGTCCTTCGGGCCGTCGGTATTGGCGCGGATCCCTATCTGCGTCGAAAAACGGAAAGCGGATGGCCGGGCCGGCGGACAGGGCGCTTTTCCCGATGGTAAGCCGAAAAGAGACAGGACAACGCCTGTCTCTTTTCCATTTGTCGAATGTTAGCGAACGAACAGCTGGGTCACGTAGACATATCCCTGGCTGTCGGAGCATACGCCGATACCGACCTTCGTCCACTGACTACCAAGAATGTTGGTGCGGTGTCCGGTGCTGGACATAAACGCGGCCTGCGCCTTCGCCACGGTGGCGTGGTGGGCGATATTCTCCCCGACGGAGGTGAAGGCATAGCCGTGGTTTCGAAGCATCTCCGCCGCGCTGCCCAGTGTGGGGGAAGTGTGGGCAAAGTAATGGTTCGCGTTCATGTCCTGACTCTTCAGCCGGGCCAGCGCGCAAAGGGACGGATCCAGCGTCAGTGCAGAGCGACCGTTGGCCGCACGGTCCTGATTGAGCAAAAGAAATGCATTTTCCTCTTGCGCAGTGATGGAACCCGTAGTATAATCATTGCCCGTGGAAGGAGAGGGCGTTGCAATCACTGGATTTCTCGTGGGTTCCGGCGTTTCCGCCACGGTAGGAACAGGCTGTTGCGTGGGCCTCTTCGTAGGAACAGGAGTGGGAGCGGGTGTTTCCGTGGGCGCGGCGGTCGCTTCGGGCGTTTGAACCGGCGAGATCACGGGCGTTCGCGTCGGCGCGGCGGTAGGCGCAGGTTCCTGCGTCAACACAGGCTCCTGAATGGGACAGCGGGTCGGCTCGCTGGGAATGACCGGCGGCTGAACGGTCGCGGCAGGCTTTGGGGTGCTGACAGGTTCCGACGTGGCGGTCGGGCAGACGGTCTGCCGGGGTGTGCAATCCGTTTCCTGATGGTAGGGCCAGCCGGAAAAACCGAATTGTGAAGCGGGCGTGCCGTCTGCGAAAGCGGCAAAGGCCATGGCCGTACAAAGACCGGCCGCTGCCAAAGCTGTGAACATTTTGGTTTTCATAGTCTACCTCCCATATACGGTGATTTACGCCAAAAGCGTAATAAAATCGTAATATATTTGTCATTTAGACGCAATACAAATGGAAGCTTATTTCCATGGAAATGGCTGACAGGATATTCTGGCAGGGTCAAGGCCCTGATTTGATGGAGGGAAAAATCACATGAAACTGGTCAAATGCCCACGGTGCGATCTGAATTATATCCGGGAGGATGAAAAATACTGCAAGGTATGCCTTCGCGAGATGAAGGGCGAGCCTACCAATGACGATATGGAACTTTGCTCCGTATGCAACGCGGCCCCCGCGCTGCCCGGCAAGGACGTTTGCCTGAGCTGCCTGAAGGAAATGCAGTCCGGCGGCGGCCGCGAAGAAGTGGAGGATGCACCCGTTTCCGTGGACGAGTCCACCATTGGACTCAATTCCGTCAGCACCATGGACGAGATCATTCCGGAAATTGAAGAGGATATCCCCGCCAACGAGTACGGCGATATTCAGAATGAGCTTTCGCTGGAAAGCGTCATTGAAGACGAAAACGAGGATGACGACGAGGACAAGGACGACGACGACCGCTGAGTTTGGCGGTCTGTAAAGTGAGGCATCCATGGCAATCTATGCAATTGGCGATCTCCATCTGCCGGGACATCAGGAAAAACCCATGAATGTCTTTGGCGATCATTGGGATCGCCATTTTGACGTGATTCGGGAAAATTGGCTTTCCATGGTCGCACCCGAGGATGTGGTGCTGATCCCCGGCGACATCAGCTGGGCCATGCAGCTCAGCGAGGCCCGGGACGATCTGATGCAGATCGCCGCGCTGCCCGGTCGGAAGCTGCTCTTGCGGGGCAATCACGACTACTGGTGGAATTCCATCAGCAAGGTGCGCGCCCTTTTGCCGGAAAATATGTACGCCATTCAGAACGACGCGCTGGCGCTGGACGGGGTGGTCTACTGCGGTACCCGCGGCTGGAACATTCCCGGCGAGGGGCAGCCCGCCGACCCGCAGGATGTGAAGATCTTCCAGCGGGAACTGCTGCGGCTGGAAATGTCTTTGCAGCAGGCGGAAAAGCTGGCGTGCGGAAGTCTGCCGGTGGTGGTGATGATGCACTACCCGCCGCTGTATAAAGATTTGCTTTCTACGCCCTTTACGGAGATCCTGGAACGCCATGGGGTGCGCACGGTTGTATTCGGCCACCTGCATGGAGCCGGGATCAAGGTGGGCTTTGAAGGGCTGCTTCGCGGGGTGGAGTACCATCTGGTCAGCTGCGACGCGCTTCATTTTTCTTTGCGGCGGATCGAAAAGGTCTTCCCACAGGAACTAAAGTAAATCTAAATTTTTAGACCATATTTTGAAATAAAAATGTAATAATTAAAACAAAACATTTGTTCCCTAAAGTTTGGAAAGATTGCCTTGGCAAACTTTCCAAACTTTTTATTTTTTTGCTTTGAAAACGTTCGAACAATCGTTCGCAAAAAAGATGGGATTTCTTGCCGAAAAAAGCGTCAAAGCCTTGCGGGGCACAGCTTTGAGCCGTTGCAATTTTCATGGGAGTGGCGCATAATGGTTTTAGGTGCCAGAAAGTGGAACAAAATGCCACGCAGAGGAACGGAGGGTGGAGCGCATGGACGAGACGCATGGGGCGGCAGAGCAAACGCAAAGCGCCTCCAGCCTTCCCAAAAACTACACTTTCTTCGGCAGCTACGACCATTCGCTGGATCCCAAGGGCCGCATTATCATCCCCACCGCCTATCGCAAGCCCTTGGGCGAAGTATTTACCATCAGCATTACCAGGGACGGCGAAGGAATCGCCCTTTATCCCGACCCGGTGTTCGATGAACTTCTGGCGGAGCTCTACCGCCTCAATCAGCGCAAACCCGCTGTACAAAAGTATCAGGCCTATCTGGCCAAGATGAGCTATCGCGGCATGGAGGCGGACGGTCAGGGCCGTCTGCTTCTGCCGCTGAAGCTGCGCCAGATGGTACTGGGCGACGCCCGCGATGTGGAGATCAGCGGTGCGCTGGATCACATCCGCATTGTGGACCGCAAGACGGCCGACGACGAGGATCTCTTCTTCCGGGAGCACCGGGAGGCCCTGCTGGACGAAATCGGCAATATGATGGAAGAATAAAGGTTTTCCGTAACGAATACGGAAAGGAGAAGCAACCATGGAACAATATGTGTACACTTACGACAGCTTTGCCCAGCGCGGCGCGGAACAGTATGTGCCCACCGAGCGTTTTCAGGTGAAAAGCAGCGTATATCTGCCCGCCAGCGATATCGACCTGAGAACGGGCCGGCTTCAGCCGGATCGTCAGCGCCGTCGCCGCACACAGGCCCTGATGCTGGAAAAAGAGCGGCTGGATGCGGAGGATCAGACCCTCAGCGAGTCTCTCCGCCGGGAATACAGCAAAAGCGGTGTACGCATTTCCGTACGGGCGCTGGTACTGATCGTAGCGGCGGTGCTGTTTTTCTGCGGCATTCTGTTGCTGTCCCAGCAGGGCATGATTGCGGAGCGGCAGAAGGCCATCAACCGTCTGGAACGCTCCATCAAGGATTATCGTGCCCAAAACGCCAGTCTGGAGGAAGAGATCGCTCAGGCCTCCGACGCATCCACCATCTGCTACGCTGCGGCCCGCGACCTGAACATGATCCCCGCAGAAGCGGCGGAAGCCGTCTATCTGGTGGCTGTGGACACCCGCCCCGCCGCTGTGACCGCTTCCGCTGAAACGGAGGAAAGTGTCAATACAAGCGTGGCGAACGAAGCCGACGTTCCCGCCGGAACGATCCACGTCTCTGCGGATTCCGGCAACTAACGCCGAAAAAACAGACTGCTCGTCGAAAGGGTTCTATCCGCCTAAAAGGCAACATACATCCCATTAGCACCGAAACCGTAAAATGGGGGAAGTATCATGCCTGCGGAGCTGCACATTCGGAAAAGAGTTCTGACCCTTCTGGTCCTGCTGATTTTTCTTTTCGGCGTTCTCGTGTGCCGGATCGCCTATCTGACCACCGCACGCTCCGCCGAACTGACCAGCCGGGGCGTGCGCCAGTGGACGCGGGAAGGAACGGTCTATGCCCGCCGGGGCAATATTCTGGATACCAACGGTCAAACGCTGGTGATGAGCGCCACGGCCTATATCGTCAGTGTGGAACCCGGAAAGGTACAGGACGTGCAGGCATTTGCCCGGGCCATCAGCCCGATTTTGGGCTTTTCCGAGGAAAAAGTGGCGGAAAAGGCCTCTCAGCGAGGAAAATCCTCCGTAACGCTCAAACGGCAGGTCTCCCGGGAAACGGCAGACCAGCTGCGTCAACTAAAGCAAAGTAAGGATGCGGAGACCGCTGCGGCCGCATCCGCACTTTTGTTTGACGAGGATGTTCGTCGCGTCTACCTGCGGGGCGCGTTTCTGACCCAGACTTTGGGCTTGGTGAACGTGGACGGCGTGGGCCAGTCCGGGCTGGAACAGCAGTACGAAACGCTGCTTCGAGGCGAAGCGGGCCGCAGTATGCGCAGTGTGGACGGCAAAGCCCGCCCTATCTACGACAGCGGCAATCTCTACATTGAGCCGCAGGATGGCAGCACCATTCGTCTGACCATCGACGCGACCATTCAGGAAATCGTTGAAAAGGCCATGCGGGAGTGCTACGAGGTCAACAAGGCACAGGCCGTTCACGCCCTTGTGATGGACGTGTATACCGGCGCAGTGCTGGCCATGTGCTCCAAGCCGGATTACGACCCCAACGACCCGCCCCGGGAACAGCTGGACGCGCTGCAAAGCCTGATGCGCATCCGCCTGATCTCCGATTCCTATGAGCCCGGCTCCACCTTCAAGATTTTGACGGCCGCCGCTGCGCTGGACAGCGGCGTGACCACGCCGGAGGACGGCTTCTACTGCTCCGGCAAGATCAAGGTGGATGGGGACACCATCAAGTGCTGGGGCAGTCCCCACAAGGCCGAGACCATGGCGCAGGCCCTGCAGAACAGCTGCAACCCGGTCTTTGTGGAACTGGCCCTGCGCATGGGGGCCCAGCGGTTTTACCAATACCTGCACGCTTTTGGCCTGGGGTCAAAAACGAATATTGACTTGCAGGGGGAGGAAAGTGGTATACTAATACCCGTGAATTCCGTCAAGAATGTGGATCTGGCGCGGATCGGCTTCGGCCAGAGTGTGGCGGTAACGCCCATTCAACTGCTAACCGCCGCCTGCTCCGTTCTCAACGGCGGACGGCTCATGCGACCCTATCTGCTGAAAGAAGCCGTCTCCCCGGACGGAACCGTTCTCTACCGCACCTCGCCCAAGGTGGTCTCCACGCCCATTTCGGAGGAAACCTCCCTGACCATGCGCAAGCTGCTGGAGGATGTGGTGGCCGTCGGCGGCGCGAAGAACGCCCGCATTCCCGGCTACCGCATCGGCGGCAAAACGGGCACGGCGCAGGTGTACAAGGACGGCCGCATCGTGCGGAACGTTCACATCGGTTCGTTTCTGGGCTTTGCCCCGGCAGACGACCCGCGCATCACCCTTCTGGTCATCGTGGACGAGGCCGATACCCCGGTGGACTACGGCGGAACCACCGCCGCGCCTTTTGCTAGACAAATCCTCGAGGATGTGTTACCTTATTTAGGTTATCAGCCCGACGAGGTGGAGGATAGCGAGCCGGTGCAGGTGCCGGACGTGACGGGCCAGCCTTTGTGGGAAGCCCGGCGAGTGCTTTCTTCCATGGGACTGAAGGTGCTGGACGACGGCGGCAGCGGCAGCGTCACCGCCCAGATGCCCAGCGCCGGCGCCACGCTTCGCAACGGCGGGCAGATGATGCTCTACACCTACGACGAGGCTTTGCCGGAGACGGAAACGCTGGTATGCGTGCCTGACGTTTCGGGCAAGTCTATTGCATCCGCCGCTTCGCTGCTTCGACAGCGCGGCCTGGAGATGGAGATCGATGGAAGCGGCTTCGCGGTTTCGCAGGAGCCCGCCGCGGGAAGCTTTCTCACGCCGGATTCCGTCGTGCTGGTTCATTTTGAGTTACCGAATCCATAAGGATGGGGGAGTACCAATGCTACTGAAGGATCTGCTGGTGGACGTACCCGGAGTCTTGGAAACGAAGGGGGATATGGAAGTCCGCATAGACGCCCTGATCACCGACAGCCGGGAGAAAACCTCCGGCGGTCTGTTCTTCTGCATCAGCGGCGCGCGCTTTGACGCTCACACTTTCGTGGGTCAGGCGGAGAAAAACGGCTGCGTCGCCTTTGTGGTGGAGCGCATTCTGGATGCGGACGTGCCTCAGGTAAAGGTGGAAAACGTCCGTTCCGCCATGGCCTATATCGCCGCGGCCTTCTACGGCCACCCCGAAAAAGAAATCCGTATGGTGGGCGTGTGCGGCACCAAGGGCAAGACCACCACCAGCTACCTGATGAAGGCCATTCTGGAAAAGGCGGGCTTCAAGACCGGCCTGATCGGCACCACCGGCAATATGATCGGCGAAAAGCGGCTGCACAGCAATCTGACCACCCCGGATCCCATCGACCTGCACCGCTGCCTGCGGCAGATGCGGGACGAGGGCGTGGAAGTGGTCAGCATGGAGGTCAGCGCCCATGCCGTAGCCATGCACCGGCTGGACGGCGTGACCTTCGAGGCGGCGTGCTACACCAACCTTTCGCAGGATCATCTGGATTATTTCGGCACCATGGAGAACTACTTCGAGACCAAGAAGAGCTTCTTCATGCATGGACAGGTGCTCAACGCCGCGCTGAATGCCGACGATGAGACCAGCGATAAGATCATCAAGGACATCAAGGTGCCCTACCTGACCTTCGGCATCAGCTCCGACGCGGATGTGTTTGCCCGGGATATTGAAATTTCCGAGGACGGCGTGTCCTTCTCCATTCTGCTGCGCGGACTGGAAGAAATGCCGGTGCATATGCACCTGACGGGCATGTTCAACGTGTACAATGCGCTGGCCGCCGCTTCGCTGGCCATGATCCTCGGCATTGACAAGCAGGCCATCCGGGAAGGGCTGGAAAGCGTGGTCAACGTGCCCGGCCGGGTGGAAATGCTGGATACCAAGACCCCTTACAAGGTCATTCTGGACTACTCCCATTCTCCCGACGCGCTGGAAAATATTCTGACCACCGTGCGCACCTTTACCCGCAGCCGGCTGATCGTGCTTTTCGGCTGCGGCGGCGACCGGGATCACGGCAAGCGGCCCATTATGGGCGAGATCGCCGGCCGGCTGGCGGATTTCTCCATCCTCACCAGCGACAACCCCCGCACCGAGGACCCCAACGCCATTCTGGCCTCTATTGAAGAAGGCATCAAGCCCACGGGCGGCAAGTATGTTATCATCGAAAACCGTCGGGACGCTATTCGCCACGCGCTGGAAATGGGCCGGGACGGCGACGTCATCATTCTGGCTGGCAAGGGTCATGAGACTTATCAGGACATCATGGGCGTGAAGCGTCCCTTCGATGAAAAGGTCGTCGTGCAGGAGCTGCTTCGGGAGCTTCAGCCGGAGAGTGAATCTTCAGAGGAGTGAATACCATGCTAAAGCTGATTCTGGCGCTGATCCTTTCGCTGGCGGGCGTGCTGGTGCTGGGGCCGCGGGTGATCCCCGTGCTGCGCAAGCTCAAATTCGGTCAGACAGTGTACGAGCTGGGTCCCCAGTCCCACAAGACCAAGCAGGGCACCCCCACCATGGGCGGCCTGATGTTCGTGCTGACCACCTGTCTGGCGGCAGCTGTGTTCACCGGCAACTGGTACGGCCAGTGGGATTTTACGCTGGCGCTGATCGGCGTTTCGCTGCTGACCATGCTGGTGGGCTTTGTGGACGACTATATCAAGGTCGTGAAAAAGCGCAATCTGGGCCTGATCTGGTGGCAGAAGGTCGTGGCACAGGTGGTGATCTCGCTGGCCTTCTCCTGGTACTGCTATCGGAATCCCATGGTGGGCAGCAGCGTGATCGTACCCTTCTTCAACGTGGAATGGGATCTGGGCGTGTTCTATGTGCCGCTGATGACGCTGGCCATGATCTTCATGGTCAACAGCGCCAACCTTCAGGACGGGCTGGACGGGCTTTTGTCCAGCGTCAGCGTGATCGGCAGCTCCGCCTGGGGCCTGATCGCCGTATTTGTCACGTTGGCCGGGGCTTCTGCGCTGTCTCCGGAGTATATTGGCAACTACCAGCATCTGGCGATCTTCGCCATGGCGCTGGCGGGCGGCTGCATGGGCTTCCTGCGCTTCAACCACTATCCCGCGCTGGTATTTATGGGCGACACGGGCAGTATGTTCATCGGCGGAGCCATGGTAGGCATGAGTATGCTCCTGCGGATGCCGATCTACTGGCTGCTGATCTGCTTTACCATGTTCGCTTCTTCCATGAGCGTCATCATTCAGCGCATCTATTTCAAAGTGACCCACGGCAAGCGCATTTTCAAAATGTCGCCCATCCATCATCACTTTGAACTCTGCGGCATGACCGAACAGCAGATCGTGGCCATGTACTCCGTTGTGGAGGGCCTTTTGTGCCTGATCGCTCTGTTCTCTCTTCCCCTGAACTGATAGAATCCATCAATTTTGCGGATTTCGGAGGTGAAAAACCGTCATGAAACTTGAAAAGAAACGCGTGCTGGTGGTAGGCATGGCCCGCAGCGGCATTGCCGCCGCCGAGCTGCTGCTCCGCCACGGAGCCATTCCCGTTTTGTCGGATATGAAGCTGGAAGAAGCCTTCGGCGACCAGCTGGACAGTCTGCGGAATACGGCCTGTGTGTTCCGCTTGGGCGAGGACAGTGTAAAGCTGCTGGACGAAGCGGATATTCTGATGATCAGCCCCGGCGTGCCCATCGACGCACCGGTAGTGAAGGTTGCCAAGGAAAAAGGCATTCCCGTAGTAGGCGAGCTGGAATTGGCCTCGTCGCTGCTGAACGGCGATATGCTGGCCATTTCTGGCACCAACGGCAAGACCACTACCACGACCCTTCTGGGCAAAATTTTTGAAAACGCCGGGCGCATTACTCATGTGGCGGGAAATATCGGCTACCCGCTGTCCGCCGTGGCGATCTCCGCCAAGAAGGAAGACGTAACCGTGGTGGAGGTGTCCAGCTTTCAGCTGGAAAGCGTCAAGACCTTCCATCCCCACGTGGCGGCGCTTCTGAATATTACGGAAGACCATCTGAACCGCCACGGCACCATGGCGCAGTACATCCGCATGAAGCAGCGCATTTTCGAAAACCAGACGGCGGACGATTTTGCGGTGCTGAATTATGACGACCCGGTGCTGAACAAAATGGCCGAAAAGCTGAAAAGTCAGGTGGCCTTCTTCAGTCGCACTCAACAGCTGGAAAACGGCGCTTTTGTGAAGGACGGCAAGCTCGTCTGGCAGTGGAAGGGGGAAACCCGTCCCATCTGCGACGCCGACTCCATTCTGATCCCCGGCCCCCACAATCTGGAAAACGCACTGGCCGCCGCAGCCATGGCCTGCGCCATGAACGTGCCCGCACCGATCATTCGTCACACCCTACAGACCTTTACAGGCGTGGAGCACCGCATTGAAAAGGTACGCGTGTTTGAGGGCGTTACCTACATCAACGACAGCAAGGGCACCAATGTGGACAGCACCATTAAGGCGGTACAGAGTATGCGCGCGCCTACGGTGCTGATCCTCGGCGGCTACGACAAGCACACCAACTTCATGCCGCTTTGCGAAGAAATCGTTGCCTCCGGCCTGATCTCCCACGTGGTGGTCATGGGCGAGACCTCCCGGCAGATTCGTCAGCAGCTGGAAGAAGCTGGTTATGACCGAATCAGTCAGGCCTACAGCATGGGCGACGCCATCGACAAATCCCGTCTGCTGGCCGTCTCCGGCGGCAATGTACTGCTTTCTCCCGCCTGCGCCAGCTTCGATATGTTCAAGGATTTTGAGCAGCGGGGCGAAATTTTCAAGGAGCTGGTGAACCAGCTGCAGTAAAACGGCACCAAAGCCCTTCCCTTCGGCGAAGGAGATGCGCACAAAAGCGAAGCATCTTGAACGAGCGCGTTGGGAGGGGCTTTTATGTTGGAACGGCAGCCGGTATGGCGGCAGAACCGAAAGGCGCGGCTGAAACCGGCGGACGGTACGCTGGCGCTGATTCTGGCCCTTTTGATGATGTGCGGCCTCCTGACGCTGTTCAGCGCCACGTACTACAAGGCAGTCGATCAGGGCGACGCGCTGCTGGAAGTGAAAAAGCAGCTCATTGGCGTGGGCCTGGGCGCATTTCTGATGCTTCTGACCAGCCGGATTCCATATTCCTTCTGGCAGAAGCCCCGCGTGGTCATGCTGGCGCTGACCGGCAGCTTCGCGCTGCTGGTGCTGGTGCTGATCCCCGGGATCGGCGTGTATGTGAACGGTTCCCGGCGCTGGCTGAACATTGCGGGCCTGAGCTTTCAGCCGTCGGAACTGGCAAAAATCGCCTCGGTGATGTATCTGGCCTCCACGCTCAGCTTTCGGCTCAAACAGGTGGAGCGGCTGTGGACGGGCATTCTTCCCCTGCTGGTGGTTCCGGCGGCCATGTTTCTGTTGATTTTGCAACAGCCTAACCTGTCCACCGCCGGGAGTATCATGATCGTAGCCATATTGATGATGCTGCTGGCCGGGGCCAAATGGAAACATTTGAGCCTGATGGGCGTGGCGGGGCTGGCCGTGGGCTTCGCTTATGCATGGGTGGAGCCCTATCGCCGGGAGCGGCTGCTGTCCTTCCGCAATCCCTTTGCCCAGATGAGCGACGAAGGGTATCAGCTTTCTCAATCGCTCATTGCCATCGGCTCCGGTGGCCTGTTCGGCCGGGGACTGGGGCAGGGACGGCAGAAGTTTTCCTACCTGCCGTACCCGGAAAGCGACTTCATCTTTGCGATTATCGGAGAGGATTTCGGCCTGTTCGGCTGCTGCGTGGTCATTCTGCTTTTCGTGGCCTTTGCCGTGGCGGGAATGCGTATTGCCCTGAACTGTCAGGATCGCTACGGTTGTCTGCTGGCGGCGGGCATTACCGCCATGATCTCTGTACAGGCCTTTATCAACATCGGCGTGGTGGTGGGCATTCTCCCAACGACCGGTCTTCCTTTGCCTTTTTTCAGCGCAGGCGGCACCTCCATTTCCCTTCTGATGGCCGCCGTCGGCATCCTCTTCAATATTTCCCGTCATGCATGAAGACGTTGGGGCCTTTGCGGCCCCAAACCCTGCAGTAAGGGCCTTGCCCTTAACAAGCTCATGATCGACCGCACATTGTGCGGTCAAAGGCGGGTCCAGGGCATCGCCCTGGTCGGGGGGCATGGGTGAAACCCCTGCGGCGCTCTCACACATCTCCCGGCAGCGCATAGGATGGGTCATGCGATGCTTGACGGAGGTGGAAATATGGACGCCTTGCGGATTCGGGGCGGAAAACGCCTGAGGGGCGAATGGACGGTGCAGAACGCAAAAAACGCGGCGCTGCCCATCATGGCCGGAGCCATCCTGACAGAGGGAAAGACCATCCTGCGGGACTGCCCGCGGCTCAGCGACATCAGCGATATGGGGGAAATCCTCCGAACGCTGGGCTGCGGCGTACATAGGGACGGCGGAACGCTGGAGATCGACCCGGGCGGGCTGTGCGGCTACGAAATGCCCGAAGAACTCTCCAAACGCATCCGCTCTTCCATTTTTCTGCTGGGCCCCATTCTGGCCCGGTTCCGCAGGGCCAACGTGTCCCTGCCCGGCGGCTGCGAGATCGGGCTGCGTCCCATCGACCTGCATCTGAGCGGCCTTCGGCAGTTGGGGGTGCAGATGGAGGAAGAAGGCGGCGTTATCCGCTGCGACGGGCGCAACATGCACCCGGCTACCGTCCATTTCGACTACCCCAGCGTGGGCGCAACCGAGAACGTGATGATGGCGGCTGCATTGCTTCGGGGCGAGACCGTGCTGAATAATGTGGCTCGGGAACCGGAAATTCTGGACTTGCAGCGCTTCCTGAACGCCATGGGGGCCAAGATCATCGGGGCGGGCACCAATTCCATCCGGGTGCAGGGCGTGTCCCGATTGACTTGCGTGGAATACCGGCCCATGCCCGACCGTATCGCCGCAGGAACGCTGCTGGCCGCGGCTGCCGTCACCGGCGGAAGCGTCCGACTGCGGAATGTGCCGGTGGAGGAAATGCTGGCGGTGATCGCCAAGCTGGAAGAAATGGGCTGCGTGATCTCCCGGCAGGAAAACTTCCTGACCCTTCACGGCCCTGAGCGGCTTTCCGCCTTTGCCCAGCTGCAGACCCAGCCCCACCCGGGTTTCCCCACGGATATGCAGGCCCAGATGATGGCGATCGCTTCGTTGGCGAAGGGAACCTCCGTGGTGGTGGAGAATGTATTCGAGAACCGTTTTGCTCATGCGGGCGACCTGAACCGCATGGGGGCGAATATTCTGATTAACGGCCGCACGGCGGTCATTCGCGGGGTGGAGCGCCTGAGCGGCGCGCGGGTTACGGCGCGTGACCTGCGCGGCGGCGCGGCGCTGGGCCTCCAATGCGGCTGCCGCTGCCTGCTGCTGGGCGTAGATGCTTTGTAGAAGTTCTGCTTGGGAAGGGCCACGATAATAGTTCGAGCTACTTCCACTAGGTCTTTTATTCTTATCACCATAGGCTTGTTCTCTTGCAGCCTCTATGGATGCTTGAATTTCATCCTTGTTCCCCGGCAAGAAATGAGCATGTGGCTGAGGGTCTTGATTTGATGTTCTTATCATATTTCTTCTCCTCTCTACTAAAATACCCGCCCCTCTTTCCGAAGGGCGGGCACAACGTTTTGTTTTGCGCGGCTGCGGCAACCAGCCGCAGAAAATGCGCCGTGGAAAGCGGCAG
>OLQL01001270.1_pt1 | contig 21655 bp, 20 predicted proteins | sample 1672971 | NCBI WGS metagenome assembly OLQL01 (sample SAMEA3136742, study PRJEB25190) | human gut metagenome | biome: human gut; feature: human-associated habitat; material: faeces | place: Austria | collected 2013
TCTCCACGCCGTTATCCGCAAGCCACTGCTTCATCTGCTGTACCGAGTTGGGGTTATCCAGTGAGGTCAGTTCCTTCATTGCCTGTGTCAGTTCCGAGCGGGAGCGCCCGTCCATCTGAATGGCCTGCCGCACCAGCGCCATATCCAGTCCCACGCCGCGGTCGTTGATCTCCTGGTCGAGATGGTATTCCTCCCAGACGCTGTCCGGCACGGGATACTTTAAGAGCCGTGCCTGGATGGACATCTCTGTCTCCACATCGCGGATGTTGTATTTTTTAAATGCCAGCCATTTGTCCGGGGCGTGTTTTGGGAGATTGCGGGTGCGCTGACCGTTGGACTTAGTTGGTGCACAGAGCTGGCAGAAATATTTGATGAGGTCTTTGCCTTCGGTCAGCTTTTGTTTTTCCAATCCGAGAACAGCCCCGACTCCCTCCAGGGATAGGGGCAGACCCATGTACGCAGCCCAGACCATCGAGCATCTCCAGGAATCCGGCTCCAAATAGTCGCCGGTCGGATAGCCAAGAAAACGTGACAGGCAGATGCGTTCAAAATTGGCGTTGAAGGCCCACTTGGTTACCTTGTCATCCTCAAGTGCGACAAGGATCGCTGGTGGGATTTTCTCTCCGCAGGCAAGGTCTATCTGCTGTACGAGACCGCCGTCCACGCTGTAGGCAAAGAGCAGTATTTCAAAATCGGGAGACTCCACATAGCGATACACACCGGTTTTGGCAAGGGGCTGGTCGCTGTAAGTCTCCAGGTCGATTGATAAGGTTTGCATTTCGTCACTTCCTTCCATACCCCAATAGGGCGGCAGATCGCTCCGCCGCCCTGGGGCTTGGTACTTTATTTCTCCAGCAGCTTCATGCGGTTTTCGTGATACTCTGCGTCACGGGCCGCCTGTTCACGCTCACGCTTTTCGCGCTTGCGGTCATAGATGAAGGACTGGATGCTGCTGATCAGAATGACTGCGCTGATGCACAGCCAGATGGCGAGAACAGCAAAAAGCAGAATTGTCTGAATCATTGTCATGGCCGTTTACCTCCCTTGTCTTAACCGAGGAAATCCTCATCGTCATCAGTTGCGAAGTCAGCTTCGGCACTGGCCTTGCCGCCCAGGGGTTCGCCGGGACGGATGAGCTGCAGATTGTTCAGACCGCAGGCGATGCCCTTGTTGCCGTTGCTGTTGAAAGCGTACAGGTTAATGGAAGCCCTGCCGTACACGCCGGAATACACCTCGGAGCGGGTCAGAACAGGATTGCGGTCTGCGTCCACGATGCCGGGAGCGGTGGCGGAGTTGGCGTTGATGAAGTAGGCGTTCGCATAGGCGGGATCGTCGGGTCTTTCAACGTCGCCGTCTCTCAGCGGAGTCTTGATCGCGGAGAGAGGAGGCACGCTGCGGCCGTTGCCCTTCAGCTTGGCCTGTCCCTCCTGGTAGGCGGCTTCGATGGCGGCTTTGATCTTCGCCACCGTCTTAGTGTCGGACTTCGGGATGATCAGCGATACCGAGTACTTCGGCGTGCCGCCGTTGATGGACTTGGGCTCCCAGACGTTGGCGTAGGACCAGCGGGTGTCGGGACCGGTGATGACCTTCATAGGGTTGTTGACTCTGTTTGTGTTGTTAGACATATTACATTTCCTCCATAAAATCATTTTTTGCGGTATTCCATTCGGGCCGTTTATCACTCGACCGCACGAGCGTCGGCCTGCCTTGCGGCTTTTCAATGTAGGGTGTGAGAAGCTCCTCAAAGCGGGATTTGCCCAGCAGCTTCTGCATGGCGGTGATGCCGAGGAGTTTCTTTTCGTAGGGGTTGAAGCCGGCGCCCTCAACGGCTGTGGCCACAGCGGCTTCGCTGGTGTATTTGCGGTTGGAGCGGCCCTCGACCAGCTTCCAGCCGGGGAACGCCGTACCGCTGACTGCCTGCTGAAGAGCGTATTCCTTCACATCCGCAGCCCAGGCGGTAAGAGCGTCCACCTTGTCCAGGATGCCGGCGATTTCCTCATCGGTCAGGAGGGGCGGCTCCTCAAAGTCGTACCGGGCAAGCGCGAGATTCGCTTCGGCTCGTTCCCGGCATTCGGCCTTTGCCTTGCAGAATCGGCACCATTCGCCGCAGTGAAAATCGCCGCCGCCCTCGTATGCCAGCTTTGCCTTATAGGTCAGGTCGTTCTGCGCCCATTCGAGCAGGCCGTCCTTTTCCATGACGCAGACGCTGATATTGGATTTCCTGGGCTGGTAGATGGTCATGCGGACGGAGTCGATGTCGTAGATGCCGTCAAAGATCTCCAGAGCGCCGAGGGCATACAGCATCATCTGCGGATTATCCACGGCGCTGACTTCCACGCCTTTGCCGTGCTTATAGTCCACGATGTTCAGCACGCCGTCAGCGATGACGATGCAGTCGGCGGTGCCGAAGCCGTCCTGTACCCAGCGGGAGAAATCCACTCGCTGCTCGATCAGGATGACCGGGTCGGCGCAGGTCTGCTTTGCGGTTTCCAGAAGCTCCGATACATAGGCGGCATACCCGGCGGCGCAGTCCTCCATCTCCTCGTTGTACCAGGAGAGGTTTTCGATGGGATCATCCGCCGGAATCCCCAGAGCCTGCTTCAGACGAAACTCACAGAGCGAGTGGGCGTCTGTTCCTTCTGCGGCGTAATCGCTGCCCTTGTCCTCGTAGGCTTCGCACAGCCTTGCTGAGGGCGGACAGTTGATCCACCGCTCTGAAGAAGAAGCGGATAAGACTGCGTGCTTAACTGCCACCCGTCATCACCTCCGCTTCGGCGAGTAGTGCCTTGTAATGTGCGGGGTCGATCTGTGACAGCTTGGATGCGCCGTACTTTTGAAGCAGGGCGCGGATCTCGGCGGTGTGTCCCTGGCGGGATTTGTCCGCAAGCATGGCTCTGACCTGCTCCAGCGTCAGCTCCGGTTCGGGAGGAGAAGCAGGAGCATCCTCTGCCTGCGGTTCACTGCTGAATACCTTCGTCAGCCAGTCAACGGCATCCGAAATAGCAGCGGCAGCACTGCGAAGTTCTTCGATGGTCTGTGCCATATCGCTCATTCTGCTCATGTGATTTTCCTCCTTCCCTGGATTTGCTCTGCTGGCGTGCGATGTTCAGGTTGCTTGCCAGTCTCCTTGACACCACGCTGATCGCGGTCAGGACATCAACAATGTCCTCGTCGGCACGGGCGTCATAATGGTTTGCGTTGTAACTCATATCGGCGGTCCCTCCTTTCCCAAGGCGTCTTGTGTTGCCTTTCACAGACCCATCTGGACAGGAAAGGAGGGGTTGGCCGAAAGATTTTTAGAATTTTTCCTTGAGCCGCTTCAGCAGCTGATTGCGCTTATACACGAAGGTGTTCCGGGGCATCTGCAGCCGCTCTGCGCCGGCGCGTTCGGAAAGCCCGTCCGCAATCGCCATGAGAATCTCGTAGCTTTCCGGGTCTGACGCCTGAAGCTCTGTGAGCAGACCATTCAGGATCAGGGAGTCGATATCGATCTCCGTGGTAAGCCTGCTGTCCGCAAGAAAGCTGGTGCGGGAGACGCCGTTTTCGTAGGCGTTCTCCATCTCCGTGTCGATGGAGAGATGCTGGGGAGCGTCCTTCGGGATACAGCGGAACTCGCAGGTATCGCAAATACCGTCGCACTTGTAGCTCTTTTTGTACGGAATGCAGCAGGCTCCGGCTCTCTGCTTTGCCTTGCGGGTAGTTCCTACGAACCGCTCCCAGTCCCGTTTCTGCTCCGGGGTGACCTCGATCCACTGCTTGAGCGGACGGTAGTAGATGGTTGATGTGGTCTGATTTTCATTGGTTTTCATAAAAAGTCCTCCGATTTTCGATTTCTCGAAACGGAGGACTCTGGGCGCTGCCGCAAAAAGGGTGCAAAAACCTAACCGCAGTCCTAACGGAGTTCTCCGTTTCGGATTGCAGCTAACCCGCTCAAAAGGCAGCTGTGATATTGAATTGTGCCGCCGGATGCCGTTGAGCCATCAGTGATCAGGTGATGCGGTATTGGGCGGTGAGCAGTTTAATGTCTTGCTCAGGACAAATTGACTATCTTAGATCGGCTTCAATGGCGTACAGTTCACTGAAAAGATCTTGAAGCGTATAGATGCTTGCTTTTTCAAGATTTCTAACGCCATGCTTTTTTAGAATAAACGCAATGGATTTATCAGCTGAATCCAGGTGGGACTCAATGAAATCGATGCTGCTTTCAATGCTGATGATTAGATTTTGCTTGTCACAATTTTTCATTGACTTTTCCTCCTCCTTGTCGTATTCAGCTTCAATCCGGATTTTGGCTGTGCTTGTACTTAAAATTTTACTCAGAACGGCAGAGGCAAAAAACGAATGGAAAAAGAATGGAATCGGAAGATTTTCGGAACGAAAAAACGGGGTTCCCGCTCACTGCGGAAACCCCGGAAAGATAAAAAGGTGTTTTGTATTGGCAAGTTGTGGTTCAAGACGATGCGAATATGCTGGGTGACGATCAGACATAGATTTTGACTTTGAAAAGTCAAAGTTAAACACGAACGTTCTCAATGTTGGCTTGACAAACACGAAGGTATGTGCTATAATATTTTATTGACGATATCAGTGTACATTAAAGCAAGGAGGATCGCCGATGGAATATAACTACAATAAGCTATGGAAACTGTTAATAGACAAAAAATTGATGAAAAAAGATCTGATGGAAAAAACCGGCATCACATCATCTACCATCGCCAAGATGGGGAAAAACAAAGCGGTGAGTATGGAGGTTCTCGGGAAAATATGTATAGCTTTGGATTGTAATATAGGCGATATCGTTGATGTGATTAAAGAAGATTAATTTGAAGTGAATGGAACTATAGCAGAAGGAGGTAATCAAATGGAGCATCTTTGCGTTGGCTCATATGTAAGAATTATGACATCATGCGCTATTCCCGCAGAGCGCAAGTTTGATCCCTTCTGCGAAAAAATCATGTTGTCGCTATGTCCGGTAGGTTCTACAGTCTTTTCATATACATCAGCCGATGGGTATGAGGTTACTTACTCATATACTAATTTCAATAAGATTCACTCTGCAAGCCAGAACCTGCCAACCGAGGTTATGCAAATGGCTCTAAAGAAGGATGCCCGTGTAATCGAACGGTATTTTATTCAGACCATCATCCCTGCAATGGAAGAGGCTCGTAAGAAAAATGCTGTGCTTGCATTGAAAAATGTCATTCTGAAAGATGCCACAATTGCCGACTCTACACAGCTTGGTACAATCGGCAACCTCACCAAGAATGATCTTAGGAATAAAAATGAGTTCGTACTCTCTGAATTCCTGACAGATGTGTTCATTTATGCAGTCGCAAAAACAGATAACATGATAGAGGCTGCATTCACTAAATCTATCAAGAAGAATTTCTATACAGCTTACAATTTGATGGCAGATACCATTAAATTTTACGAAGTAACAAAACCAAGAACTGCGGCAGCAATCCCCCTGACGAGCAAGGGCAAATTTGACAAGGTTTTTACGCCCGTATCAAGCGAGACACTTTCCATATCCGCAAAACACGACCTTCAGATTTTTTGCTTGAAGTTTGATGATTTTGATTTTGACTATCATGGTCTGTGGAGACACCTTCGTAACAATATCGGGTATTACGTCTATTCCAGGGCTCAGATTGAGACTTACATGGAAGATGATGAGATTTCTGCACTTGCTTACGACGCAATAGCGTATATCAAAAAGGCCATCGCTGACGGGAAATTACCGACTGGCAATGAGCTCGGAGAACTCTTGCTGTACATATTCCTGGAGCAGGTTCTCGTAGCTCCTAAATTAATGAGCAAGGTCGAAATAGGAAATCACGGCGGTTTTATGACGAGCGAAAGTTCCGGTATCCACCTTCTTACCGCTAATGAAACAGTCCCTTTTAGTCAGGTCATTCTCGGGACATCAATGATAAACGGGAATTTGCAAACAGCAATAGACTCAGCCTTTGCGGATGCACAAAAACTAAAGAATAGAAAGAAGGACGAGCGGCGATTTGTTGAATCAAACATATTTGCGGCTTCTTTTCCATCGAAAATTTACGATCAGCTTGAAGCAATAATCCTGCCTTCCGAAACGGGCGGTCAAAAGCCTGCCACAGCGTTTGGTATGTTCGTGGGGTATAGTTTGAACGGAGTATCCGCAAACGGAAAACCAGTAAACGAATATCAGGACGATGTGTTTGAGCAGGTCAGAAATGACATCAAAAACAATGTGTTATTCATTGAATCGAAAATCACGCAGTATGGACTTGACGGCTACTCTATGTATATCTATTTGCTACCCTTCGCTGATGCGGACGAGGACAAAAAAGATATCATGGACAAGCTGTTGCAATCCGGAGGAGGTCAGGCATGAGCGATTTTAGAGATGTCACCTTCGGGGAGCATTTGTTTTCGAGAATAGATGATAACGTTTATCTGCAAAAGCTGTATCACAATATCCTTATCAACTATTCCAGGCGTTTGTTCCATTTGGATGAGATGGAGGAACAGCCTGTTAACATTGGGGATGCTTTGACCTTTGCAGATGTGCTTTCAAAATCCTGCGGCACAAACCTGTCGGATATTCATAAGACCCATGCACAGGAAATGGTAGCACTGCTTTACGATATGTATCCTAAAGATGAGCAGGTGAAGTATTATCTCGGTTCTGTCCTTGCCAGTACGGGGAATTTCCTCGGCATGAATAAACTGACACCAGATTTTGAAAATGCCTCTCTGCTCGAGCGTGTGTTCATGCACTTCAACATGGATTATCTGTCTGTGCCGTCCGATGGCGGGGCTCGTTTCTTTCCTGCGCAAAAAGAGATATACGACAGCCTGTCCAGACCCTATTTCAGCTATTCCGCGCCCACGTCTATGGGGAAATCTTTTATGATGCGTGCGTTTATTAAGCAGCAGATTGTGGATGGTGCAAAGAAAAATTTCGCCTTGCTCATCCCTACGAAGGCATTGATAAACGAGGTTACAAGTGAATTGATCGAGAGTCTCACCACTCTACTGAAAGAGACAGATTACCGTATTGTGACATCCTCTGGCTCGATGGCATTAGAGACGAAGCATAATTATATTTTCGTTCTAACACCGGAGCGAATGCTTTATATTCTGATTGATGATCCTGACCTTAAGATTGATTATTTGTTTGTGGACGAGGCTCATAAAATATCTTCTGGAGATAAGAGGAGTGCATTTTATTACAAGGTCATCAACAAGTTAGGAGAACGGCATAGCAACGCACATATTATATTTGCATCGCCGAACATTCCGAATCCGGGAATTTATCTCGATACATTGTCAATGGGAGAATCGACCATTGGAGAAGGATCTATCGTGGCGTGCAGATATGCTCCTGTCAGTCAGCTAAAATACATCGTTGACTTGTGGGAACGCAATATTCGCGTCTTCGACTCATACTCGAAGAAATTTATATTGTTACACGAAATGAGTCGCCAGTACTCGTTGAGTGAGGTGATTGCCCGAATCGGCGATAAGAGGCACAACATCGTTTATTGCAAATCAAAGAATGATGCCATTCAGTTTGCAAGAGATTATGCGGACACACAGGAGCCGATCGGCGATAAAAAGCTACAGACATTTGCGGAGGCAATCCGCAACGATGTCCATAAGGAGTACTATCTCGCTGAATTGGTTGAAAGAGGCGTGGCATACCATATCGGTTATCTTCCGGCAAATATCAGAATGCAGCTTGAGGATTATTACCGCGAAGGTCTTATTAAGACAATGTTCTGCACAAGCACCTTGTTGGAGGGAGTAAATCTACCTGCGGAGAACCTGTTTATTACAAGCTATAAGAAAGGCAGGAGTGACTTCTCAGAGGTAGACTTCAAGAACCTGGTCGGGCGTGTAGGACGCGCTAAGTACAATTTATATGGCAATGTCTTTATCGTCCGGCTTCAAAAGCAGGAACGAGAAGAAGATCTACAGAAGTTTGAGAATTTGCTGAAGGACGATGTGCCGCCGCAGAAACTATCCATAGAAGCGGAGCTAAACTCGAACCAGAAAAAGCTAATAGTAGACACGCTTCTTTCCGGCAGCGTAGAAATACACAAGTCCAAGAAGAACCAGAGTGAAGACAACTACGAGCTGATGCGAAAAACGATGCTGATTCTTGTTGGGGATATTGTAGACGGCAGGAACAGCCGGATAAAGCGGGAATTTGCCCCTTACCTGACATCTGAGACTGAGTCAAAAATCCGGGAGCAGTTTTCCGTACCAGAGAAAAAGCCTGAGGATGATATCAATGTCTCGTATGACCAGATACAGGGCATCGAAAAACTCATCCGTGACGGACTGGCTTACCCGGAAATCAAAGACCCGAAACGCGGAGCGGATTATTACGAGACGCTGGCATTCCTCAACAAACTGGCTGTGGCGTTCAAATGGCGCATCTACGAAAATCGAACTCTCGGAGCCGGAGAAGGAAGAAATTATACCAAACTGACATGGTATACCGTTCTCCTAATCCAATGGATGCAGGGACATGGACTCAGCTACATCATCGGACGAAGCATAGATGATTACGATGAGAAAAAGCGAGGGGTAAAAGTTGACTACAACAAGTGGGAACCATTTGACGGTTCTCAGAAACACAAGAACATAATCATCGCCGATACGCTGGAGGCAATCGAGGATGTACTTCTGTTCCGGCTGTCAAACTACTTCCTCAAATTTTCGGAGGAATACAAGCGTCAGCATCCTAACGAACCGTTCACGAACGACTGGTATGAATTTGTGGAGTATGGGACAACAAACCGCCTGCGAATCATTCTGCAGCGGAGCGGTTTTAAGCGAGACTCAACGGAGTATATCCGAAAAAATGCTAATACGTATGTACGAGGAACTCCGGACAATCCCAAGCTGCTTAAAACGGCATTACTGGAGTGTCCAAATGAACTGGTGAGAAGAGACACCGAAGAAATCCAGTACAATGTACCGGAGCTATTCATAGATGAAGGAGAAGAATAAGATGGCGAATTTTTACGAAACCGTGCTGACGGTACTAAAATCAGACGAGAGATTTGTTGCCGAGGATGGCACTTTTCTACGTAATGCGGTCTATGAGGCTGCAATGAAGATGGACGAGGGACTTATCCGTCTCCTTCTTGCGAATGACGAGACACGCACTCGATTCTTCGCAGAAGTCGATGGCGTCAAAGTCTTTGACAAGATGGGATTTGCCTGGATAATCAACAATCGGCAATTTCTGCCGGATAGTTATACCCGTTTCAAGAATAAGATTGGGCTTGCCGATGAGACTGGTGCGCTGATTTCTGCATCTGGTAAGGTGGAACTTGTTTTTCCCTACAAAGATTGCATTCTGGAAGGCGGTCAAACAACGGAAGATCAAAAGCGCCATGAGATTTTTTATAACGAAGCATTAGCGACCGATGAGGTTGATAGGCTTCTTTTTCCAAAGGTTCTCGCTTCTGCAAAGTCGTATTCAAAGGAAGGAATCGTCTCTGCATCTTCGATTACCGATGATGATAATCTTGTTATAAAGGGAAACAATCTACTTGCCCTTTCATCGCTCTTAAAACGCTATGAAGGAAGGATCAAGTGTATTTGCATCGACCCACCTTATAACACGAGCAATAGCGGGTTCGGATATAACGATAGCTTTAACCACTCTGCTTGGCTCACATTTATGAAAACAAGGCTGGAAATATCGCTTCGATTGCTGTCAAAGCACGGTACAATATTCGTTTTTTGTGATGACAACGAACAGGCTTACTTGAAGGTTCTTATGGATGATATTTTTGGCAGGGAAAGATACATACAAACTGTTATTTGGAGAAACTGCGATAATAGCAACAATGATGCAAAGCAGTTTTCACAGGATCACAACTATATTCTTGTCTATTCTCGCAATGAAGGCTGGGAAAGTTTTAAGCTGGATAGAACTGAAGGTCAAGCTAAACATTACAAAAATCCAGATAACGATCCGCGTGGACCGTGGTTCGATGGCAACCCTGTAAATTCACCGAACCCTCGGCCTAATCTACGGTATACAATTACCGCTCCGAATGGCAATATTATCAATCCACCAGCAAATGGATGGAGATGGAACCAAGAAGAACTCGCAAGGAGAATGGCCACGGGGGAAATAAGATTCAATGAATCTGGAACAGGAATCATCCGTAGAACATACCTTAATGAGCAGAAAGGGTTGCCGCCTTCAACTTTGTGGGATATATGTGAGGAGCCCTTGTGGGTTGATATTGAAGAAACAGGTCATACCCGGCAGGCAAAGTATGAACAAAAGAAGCTCTACCCGGGCGTAACAACAAGCGATCTGTTCAAAACTCCAAAGCCGGAAAGGGTAATAAAAAAGATCTATGATATTTCCACTGAGGAAGGAGATATCGTTCTTGATTTCTTCGGAGGAAGCGGTACGTCGGCCGCTGTAGCTCACAAAATGAAAAGGCAATATATCCTTTGTGAGCAGATGGACTATATCGAGACATTTATCGTTAAACGTCTCGAAAGAGTAGTTGATGGCGAGGACGGCGGCATATCTAAGGAAGTTGACTGGCAAGGCGGCGGTTCCTTCGTTTACTGCGAACTGGCAAAACTGAACCAGACGATTGTGGAAGAAATAGAAGCTTCTACTGATGATACTACTTTGTCCGACATCTACGGCAGAATGGTAAAGTCCGGCTTTATCAGCTACAAGGTAAATCCGGCTGATATTGATGCGGCTGCTGATGATTACGCTGCGCTCTCGCTGAATGACAAGAAACGATTCTTGATGGAGATCTTGGATAAGAATCTTCTGTATGTAAACTACTGCGATATTGATGATGAGGAGTTTGGCATCTCCGATGAGGACAAGGCGTTTACGAGGAGCTTTTACAGGGAGGGATAATTATGGCATTCTTATACGAAAAAATAGATGCCTTGCGTGAATACGGTAGCAGTGCCGTTCTCCCTTCCTATATTCCGGAGAATCTGAACCCAAACTTCGAGCTGCGCCCGTATCAGAAGCAGGCGTTTGAAAACTTCATAACACATTTTGAGAGTGGTAACCGTCCGAGGCCTACGCAGGTGCTTTTCCACATGGCGACAGGCAGCGGCAAGACGCTGATTATGGCAGGACTGATGCTGTATCTCTACAAACAGGGATATCGGAATTTCTTGTTCTTTGTCAACCTTTCAAACATTGTCGAAAAGACACGAGAGAACTTCTGCAATCCGGTATCCTCAAAGTATCTTTTTGCAGATGAGATTGTGCTGGACGGGGAACGCATCCGCATCAACCAGGTGAACAATTTCCAGTATTCCGACCAGGATGCCATCAACATCTGCTTTGCCACTACACAGGGACTCCATATGGATATGTGGATGGCAAAGGAAAATGGTATGTCCTTTGATGACTTTGACGAACAGAAGGTCGTTCTGATTTCCGATGAGGCGCACCATTTGAATGTTGATACTAAAAAGAAAATGTCAGCAGATGAGGAGTCGAGTTACCATTCTTGGGAGCAGACTGTAAAGAATATTTTCAACCGAAATGCCGAAAACATTCTGCTGGAGTTTACGGCGACCTGCGACCTCGCAAACCCCGCGATTCGTGCGGCTTATGAGAACAAGATCATATTCGACTATGCCCTGGCAAAGTTTTATGGCGACAGGTATTCCAAGGACATCATCACGCTGCGTTCCGATCTGACCGTCATGGAGAGGGCTTTGCAAGCACTTGTCCTCAGTCAATATCGTTTGAAGGTATTTCAGGATCATCGTCTTGGGATTAAGCCTGTTGTGCTTTTTAAGGCTGCGAAGATTGCTGACAGCAAGGATTTCATGGCTGAGTTTATTGAAACGGTGAAAAAGCTGACCGGCGCACAGCTGCGCAGTCTTTCTACTGCTGTCAATAATGAGGTCATGCACAAAGCCTTTGCTTACTTCGCTAACAACGGTATCTCTTTTGACACGCTTGCTGCGGAGCTTCGTGATGACTTTTCCGAGGAGCATTGCGTTTCCGTAAATGATGATAAGGATGCCACGCAGAAGCAGATTCTTTTGAATTCTCTTGAAGATGCGGACAATCCTTACCGTGCAATCTTTGAAGTCAAGAAGCTGGATGAAGGCTGGGATGTCCTGAACCTGTTTGATATTGTCCGACTTTATGAAACGAGACAGTCCAGCGGCAAAAAAATAGCTCCCGCCACTATAGCGGAAGCACAGCTGATTGGGCGTGGAGCAAGATACTGTCCATTTCAGCTTGATGATGAGCAGCCGAAGTTTCAAAGAAAATATGACGAGGACGTAACCTGTGAACTGCGTGTCTGCGAGACGCTCTATTACCATTGCCAGAATGACCATCGCTATGTGACGGAGCTGCGTAATGCCCTTCGTGAGATTGGTTTGGATACCGACAAGATCGTGCAGCGTGAGTATGTCCTTAAGGATGATTTTAAGGGCACCGACTTATACCAGCAAGGCCTGATCTTCTTGAATGATCGAGAGGTGAAAGATAGAAAAGATGTGCGCGGTCTTACACCGACCGTCCGGGATGACATATACCGTTTCCAAGCTGCGACGGGAGCATCCGGCTTTGATTCTGTCATGGTGGAAACTTCGCAGGGAGTCGACCTTGTTATTGATTTAAAAACGGCTCATATGACCATCAAGGAAATTGCAGCCATCAATTATGCAATTGTTAACAAGGCTTTGATGAAATATCCGATTTTCAAGTTTAATACCCTGCGTTCCTATTTTCCGAATGTCTCATCCACGAGGCAGTTTATCACCGATGATGAGTATCTCGGTGCTGTCCGTATCGACATTCAGAGCAAGGATGAGCATCCGACTATGGAAACGCTCTATGCTGCAGTTTCCTATGTGCTTGGCAAAATCGCCGGTTCTATTTCTGGCATTGAAGAAACCTATAGAGGCACAAAGACATTTAGGGCGAGAAATATCAGAGATGTCTTTCGCAACAAGACTGTCAACTATACCGATCCTCATGATGGCGGAATTGGTATATCGCAGAACGATCCATCTGTGAAGAGCGACTGGAAAATCGACCTCTCGACTGAGGACTGGTTTGTCTATACCGATAACTACGGAACATCGGAAGAGAAGGCATTTGTTGCTTACTTCCGAGGGTATGTTGCTCAGTTACGAAAAATGTATAATCGTATCTACCTTATCAGAAACGAGCGGGAATTCCACATTTATTCGTTCGAGGATGGTGAGCGTTTTGAGCCGGACTACGTTCTCTTCCTGCAGAGGGATAAGACGGACGGCTTTGAGCAACTCCAGATTTTTATCGAGCCGAAAGGTACGCAGCTTCTCGAAAAGGATGCATGGAAAGAAAAATTCCTGCTCCAGTTAAGGACGGAGGCTGTGCCAGCCACCATCTTTGTGGACGACAACGACTACAAGATTTGGGGACTCCACTTCTTCAATCAGGATAACCGCATGAAAGAATTTGACTCGGAGTTTGCGGCTTTGATTGGGAAGTAATGGGAGAAGGAGGGAAATACCATGCCAAGGAGTAAGACTTTAAAACTATTTTTGATGGATGGAGAGCCGAGCGGCAGGATTAAATGCTCCTTGGCCAACTGGACCGGGATTGCATATAAAATCCCTCGTACTGCTTTGGACAAGTGCAAAGATTTGGATATTCTCAAACAGAGTGGCGTGTATTTCCTGTTTGGAACTGATAAGGCAGATAATGCCGTGGTGTACATAGGCCAGGCAGGAGTTCGTAAAAATGGCAAGGGGCTCCTTCTGCGAGTGCAGGAGGCACATAACTCCATTGACTATTGGACTGAGGCAGTCATGTTCACTACGACAAATAACTCTTTCGGGCCGACGGAGATAAGCTATCTTGAAAATCGCTTCTGTAATATGGCGATTGAAGCAGGTCGTTATGTTGTTAAAAACGGAAATGACCCCAATCCGGGGAATATAACTGAGGAGACAGAGAGCGAACTTGAAGAGTTTATCGACTATGCGAAAATTGTGATGGGCACTCTTGGGCATAAGGTGTTTGAGCCGTTTGCGCCTTCTGCAGAATCCGCTGACACAGAACCGGTCCTATACATGGAATATGGAAAAGGCAAGGCTTCCGGCAAAAGAACAAGCGATGGGTTTGTTGTGCTGAAAGGCAGTACAATCAATCCCACCATGACCAAAAGTTGCCCCGAAAGAACGATAAAGGACCGTAAGAAGTATGAGGATAAGATTGACAGCAATGGAATCTTAATAGCTGATGTACTGCTTTCCAGTCCTTCATCAGCAGCCGGATTTGTTGGTGGTGCTTCCTTAAGTGGAAATGCACTCTGGAAAGATGCTGAAGGGAAAACACTGAAAGAGCTTCTTGAAGCAGATTGAACCTTTTAATTTTGCCCCACCTTTTAATTATTCCAAAATCACTACACCGCAAGGCTGTCACTCCGCCACATTATCGAGCGGCAGCAGGACAACTGAACACATAAAACAAGGGCTTCCAAAGTCAGAGCACGACCTCGGAAGCCCTCTTTTCAAGCCTTTTTCGGCGGCTTTTGCCCCGGAGAGGGCTTTTCCTTTTGTATCAAAATCAGTAGGAACATAGATCCGGCTTGCGGAACTGCCGGATTCCTTATTTCTAGCGCCGAATATATAAGAAGTGAATATGGAAACAAGATGACTGCCGAACAATGGGAAAAATATGGTTCAGAAACATTTACAGGTTTTGATACAGATGAAACAATGTGCCGTTTATCATGTATGAATCTGATGCTGCATTCTGTTATAAATCCACAGTTAAATAAACAGGATAGTGTTTCTAAAGATTATCAGGTGAAAGATGCCTATGATTTGATTTTGGCAAATCCACCGTTTAAAGGAACGATTAATAAGGAGAATATCAATGAATCCTTATTGGCAATTACAAATACAACAAAGACAGAGTTGTTGTTTGTTGCATTGTTTATCAGATTGCTGCGTGTAGGTGGAAGATGTGCATGTATTGTGCCTGACGGCGTTCTTTTCGGTTCGTCAAAAGCACATAAAAACTTACGGAAAGAGTTGATTGAGAATCAGTACTTAGAAGCTGTAATATCGATGCCTTCGGGAGTATTTAAACCATATGCGGGAGTATCAACGGCAATTTTGATATTTACAAAAACAAATGGGACAGGAACGGATAAAGTTTGGTTTTATGATATGAAAGCAGATGGTTATTCGTTAGATGATAAACGTCAACCTGTTCAAGAAAACGATATTCCTGATATTATTGAAAGATTTCATAAGAAAGAAAACGAAGAGGATAGAGAGCGGACAGAACAAAGTTTTATGGTTGATAAGCAGGAGATTATAGATAATGGATATGATCTGTCAATCAATAAATACAAAAAAATAGAATATGTTCCTGTAGAATATCCACCGACAGAAGAAATTCTTGCTGAAATTGAAAAGTTAAACGAGGAAATTACGAAGGAAACGGCAGAATTGAGAGCATTGCTTAGAAAATAAAATAGAGAAGACGAAAGTTGATAAGAAAGACATTTGTTATTTTATTGAATCGGACTTTCAAACGTTGGATTTATGGTCTGACTTTTGAGGGGGCAAAATAATAGGTGTCTTTTTTGATTTCGCATGTTCGTGATGCGACTGGCATTTTCTTTCATTATAGTTATAATTGTTGTGATTTTATTACTATATTTGAAAACTTATGTAATGGGTATTTGATTGAGTGGATAAATCTTGTATAATGAGGAGGACAATAAATTAAGATTTGTAGGGATGATAGAATGACAAGAATAAGAGTGCCATTAGGGAAATTCATAAAGGAATACTCGGAGCGAAATAAAGGGAACGAAGATATTCCAGTGTACAGCGTGACAAATAGTCAGGGATTTTGTACAGAATACTTTGGCAAAGAGGTTGCTAGCCAAGACAAAACCACATATAAGATTGTTCCGCAAGGTTATTTTGCATATAATCCTTCGCGGATAAATGTCGGCTCTGTTGATTGGCAGAGGTATGAAAAACGTGTTATCGTAAGTCCTCTCTATAATGTATTTTCAGTATCAGAAGGGATTGACCGTCAGTATCTATACTATTTTCTTAGAAGTGATTTGGGCAGACAGATGATAAAGGCTAAGGCATCTGGAAGTGTTAGAGATAATTTAAAACTGGATATGCTGAAAGAAATGACTATTCCAGATATTTCTGTAGAGCAACAGAAGTTTTGTTCTTCTGTGTTGGATAAGCTTCATAAGTTGATTCAGATGCGCCAACAGGAATTACAAAAACTTGACGAATTTATCAAAGCCCGATTTGTCGAACTGTTTGGTGATCCGGTTTCAAATTCTTACGGTTTACCAGAAGCTACATTACCTGACTTGGGAGAATTTGGTCGAGGAGTATCTAAACATAGACCAAGAAATGATATTAAGTTGTTAGGTGGTAAATATCCATTAATTCAGACAGGAGATGTTGCAAATGCTGGACTATATATTACATCTTATAGCAGCACATATTCGGAACTTGGATTAAAACAGAGCAAAATGTGGGATAAGGGGACTCTTTGTATTACGATTGCTGCTAATATTGCTAAGACGGCTATATTGGAATTTGATGCTTGCTTTCCTGATAGTGTGGTTGGATTTATTGCAAATGAAAGAACAAATAATATTTTTGTTCATTATTGGTTTTCTTTCTTTCAAGCAATTCTGGAATCACAGGCACCTGAGTCTGCTCAGAAGAATATCAACTTGAAAATTCTTAGTGAATTGAAGGTAATAGTGCCAGAAAAAAGGAAACAAGATCAGTTTGCTTCTTTTGTTAAATTAACCGACAAATCAAAAGTTGCAGTGCAAAAAGCATTAGATGAAGCACAATTATTATTTGATAGCTTAATGCAGGAGTATTTTGGATGATGGGAAGGAAAATTATGGGAGAAACAGGAATAAAGCCTATAGTAATAGAGGAAATATGTGATCTTGCCAAAAAGTATAATGTAAAAAAAGTAATTCTGTTTGGCTCAAGAGCAAGAGGAAGCTTTAAAGAAAAAAGCGATATTGATTTGGCTGTGCAAGGCGGCAATTTCGTGCATTTTATGTTGGATGTAAATGAGGAGACGAGTACCCTTTTGTGCTTTAATATTATTAATTTGGACGAAGAAATACAGAGTGAATTAAGAGATTCTATCAAAAAAGAAGGGAAAACAATATATGAAGAAATTTGAGCATTTTAAATCAAACTTGAAAGTGCTTGTGACAGCAGAAAATGAAGACTTATCAAATGAATTTATTGTGGGTGGTATTATTGATAAATTTTTTGTGCAGTTTGAGTTGGGCTGGAAAGTGTTAAAGGAATTGTTAAGTTATGAAGGACAATCTATCTCTGCGACAGGTTCTCCTAAAATGATTCTGAAAACTGCATATACGATTTTTGATTTTATTGATGAGGATATTTGGCTTGGAATGTTAAAGAGCAGAAATGATTTAACACATATTTATGATGAGTCGTCAGCAAGAAGATTAGTTGGCGTTATTTTAAAAGACTATATTCCGGCATTTGTAAAAATGCAGAAGGGGATTGAAGAGTATTACGGTATTGAGTTAGAAAACATATAAAATGAACAGATTTTTTGAAGTTTTCGTATATTTTTATTAAAAACGTGAGGCAGAAAGAATTATAGGGAAGTTTAGCTATTATTTGATAGTATGACACAGAATTATTTGGGATAGAAGGGGAACGGATAAATGGCAAAAATGACAGTATATCACGGAGGGTATATATCAGTTGAAAATCCCCAAGTTCGTATAGGAAGAAATACAAAGGATTTTGGAACAGGGTTTTATTGTACCGTTATCAAGGAACAGGCTCGGAGATGGGCAAAACGCTACGATACAAAAGTTGTTTCTATTTATGAAGTAAGATTAAATTTGGATTTGAACATCAAAGAGTTTCAAGAAATGACGGAAGAGTGGCTGGATTTTATTATTGATTGCCGGAGTGGGAAAAGTCATAATTATGATATTGTAATTGGAGCGATGGCTGATGATCAGATTTATAATTATATTTCAGATTATATAGAGGGAGTTATTACAAGGGATCAATTTTGGAGTTTGGCAAAATTCAAATATCCGACACATCAGATTAATTTTTGTACGGAAAAGGCATTAAAATGTCTTGAATACCGAGGGTTTGAGGAGGTTGTGTAATGCAGGATAATATTGGCAGAGAATCTTCAAAAGATAACGATTTGTTTTTTACATGCAGTCTGATCGACTATATTGCAAGGAAAACGAAAAATACAAGAATGGATGTTGTAAATACGTTAGGGAAAAAACGTATTGAAAAAATTTATGATTTGGCAGATGTGTACCATAGTGACAATATAGATCGTGTGAGTGATGATTTCATAGTGGAATCAGGAATGAAAGAAGGAAATTTTGACAATGTAAAAGCATGTGGTTATGCAATACCGTCGCATTGGGATATCGGTAAAGTTTATAAAAGGCTGATAAAAGGAGTCGCTGATAGGGAAAAGACAGGAGTGATTGACGCGCTGTTTCATGTTTATAATTCTTTTGTAAGTGCCAAGATAGATGATTATAATAGTAGTATGTATTATGAAAATCCATCTTACTTACTGGAGTGTTATTTGGAAAATAGAGTGATTGAATAAAAGATGCATTGCGCTGGCATTAGGTTGCGTAGTTTTGGTTGAAGGATGTTGGTACAAGTCGAAAGGGGAGTATCAACATGGAAGAAAAAATTGTACTTATATTGAACGAGATGTCAGAGTATCTGTCGATTGCACAGATGAAAAAATTACAGGAAGTTGTGTTAAAAACATTTTCGGAAAATGAAGCTGATAAACAAGAAATATCAAATAATGATTTTTTGCAAATGTTTTTGGATGCTAAGCGGATTGAAGGGTGTTCGGAAAGAACAATACAGTATTATCGGGTCACTGTGGAACATTTATTTTCAAAAATGAATCAGAGTGTAAGGAGGATTACCACGGAAGAGATTCGTACTTATTTATCAGATTATCAGAAAATAAACAGGTGTTCAAATGTGACGATTGATAATATCAGACGAAATATATCCAGTTTCTTTTCATGGCTAGAAGAGGAAGATTATATTTTGAAAAGCCCAATGAAAAGAATACATAAAATAAAGACAAAGACAGTCGTCAAAAGTGTAATTACAGATGAAGGAATAGAAAAACTTCGCGATAATTGTGCAGAAATACGTGATTTAGCAATAATTGATTTACTGTATTCGACCGGAATCAGAGTTGGAGAATTAGTAAATCTGAACATTGAAGACATTGATTTAGAGGGGCGAGAATGTATTGTATACGGAAAAGGAGATAAAGAACGGCGCGTTTATTTTGATGCGAAGGCAAAAGTCCATCTGAAGGAATATATTGAAAAAAGAAAAGATAATAGTGAAGCATTATTTGTAACGTTGGATGCACCGCACGATCGTTTGAAAATAAGTGGAGTCGAAATACGATTGCGGCAGTTAGGAAGACAACTGAAATTGGATCGTATACATCCCCATAAATTTCGACGAACGATGGCAACGAGAGCAATCGATAAAGGAATGCCGATCGAGCAGGTACAAAAGATTTTAGGGCATTCTCAGATAGATACAACAATGCAGTATGCGATGGTAAATCAGAATAATGTAAAAACATCACATCAAAAATATATGTCTTAAAGTGAAATGTATCCCTCAAGCAAATTAAGATTTGTGGGGATGATATATGAGAGTAAAACTAGGAGATGTCTGTGAACGTGGGACATCAAATTTAAAACTGTCAGATGTATCTGAAAAGAATGGGGAATTTTCAGTTTTTGGTGCATCAGGATATATTGGAAGTGTAGATTTTTATCAGCAAGGATATCCGTATGTCGCAGTTGTAAAGGATGGAGCTGGAATTGGAAGGGCAATGTTATGCCCGGGAAAAACTTCTGTAATAGGTACGATGCAGTATCTTTTACCGAAAGACAATATATTGCCAAAGTATCTTTTTTATGTAGTAAAATATATGAATTTGGAAAAATATTTTACAGGCGCAACCATCCCGCATATATATTTTAAAGATTATAAAAACGAAGAATTTAATTTTGATTTTTGGGAACGGCAAGTTGAAATTGTAAGTGTTCTTAGTAAATGCGAAAAAGTTATTGATTTGTGTAAACAGGAATTACAATTATTGGACAAGCTTATCAAAGCCCGATTTGTCGAGATGTTTGGAGATGTAATCCACAACAGCAAGAAATGGCAAGTTTGTTTATTTGCAGAGATCACTTCTTCACGATTGGGGAAAATGCTAGATGCAAAACAGCAAACTGGAAGAAATAGTTATCCTTACTTAGCCAATTTCAATGTTCAGTGGTTTCGGTTCAATCTTGAAAATCTAAATAAAATGGATTTTGATGAAAAAGACCGTGCAGAGTTTGAGCTGCGTGAAGGAGATCTTTTGGTTTGTGAGGGTGGCGAAATTGGACGGTGTGCTGTGTGGCATAATGAGTTACAGCCATGTTTTTTCCAAAAGGCGTTGCATCGAGTGAGATGTAATCACCAGATAATTTTACCAGATTATCTGGCGTGGTGGTTTAGATATAATTGCGATTATGGAGGTTTTTCTGCATTAGCCGGTGCAAAAGCTACTATTGCACATTTGCCTGGTGCAAAATTAAAGCAGTTACAGGTCGCCGTACCTCCAATGGAATTACAAGAGCAATTTGCTGTCTTCGTCGCTCAAACCGACAAATCAAAAGTTGCAGTGCGGAAATATTAAAAATTTGCTTGAGAGGAGGAGCTTATCATGGAAATGAATTTTGCATTTCTTGAGAAGAAACAAGAATATGAATTGTTTTCAGGAGCGTGTATTGATGCGGAAAGAATATTAGAATCTTCGCCGGTGATGAGCGCGGTAGCTTCAAGAAAAGCATTGGAATTGTGTGTGAAATGGATTTATTCGATTGATTCTGCATTAGAACCGATTGGAAATAGAGAAGGATTGCAGTCTTTACTTCACAATAATGGCTTTCCTTCTTTGATGGATATTACATTGTGGAGAAGGCTTCAGCACATTGTTCGGAATGGACGGCACCTGACCGGCCAGCACCTGCAGATCCGGCTCCGCGATTGTGATGAGCACACCGATGATGAACGTAATGAGTATCACGATGAACAGATTTTTCGTACGCGGCAACTGTGCGCCGATGCCCTCGCCCATAGGTGTCATAGATACGTCCGTGCCGAGTGAAAACAATGCCATGCCGACGATGAGCAGCGCCGCACCGGTTAAAAACAGCACCATCGTGCCGACCGGCATCGGTGTGATCGTCACGCTGAGCAGCAGTACAATGATCGTGATCGGCAGGACAGACGACACCGACTCGCTGATTTTTTCTTTCAAAATTTTGTTCATTCTCGACCCCCTGCTTCGCGATAAAATACAATTTGGACCATTATATCATATAAGGAGAGGTGAATTCCAGTGAACAAGGACTTCTTAACGAAAACAAAACACCGACTCTTTCGAGTCGGTGTTCGGTGTGCGCGATGAGTTATCTTCCCAGGCCGTCACCAGCCAAGTATTGTCACCGTAAACGAGCTTAACTACTGTGTTCGGAATGGGAAC
>OLQL01001280.1_pt1 | contig 21537 bp, 12 predicted proteins | sample 1672971 | NCBI WGS metagenome assembly OLQL01 (sample SAMEA3136742, study PRJEB25190) | human gut metagenome | biome: human gut; feature: human-associated habitat; material: faeces | place: Austria | collected 2013
TGTATCGGGAGAATTCTTACTTACCGCATCGGCAACTCGGTCGAGCCGATCAGGAACCCGTCGCAGTAGATCTGTACCTGATAGGTACCGGCGGTGAAGCCGCTGCCGGTGTAGAAGATGCCGATGTTGAGGTCTTCGTTCTGGTAATCCACGTCACGCGATGCGGAGTAGGAGAGTCGTTCGCCTTCGAATTCGAAAGTCGGAACGCTTTCGCTCGACAGCACGTATCCGTCGGGCGACAGGATGCGGACGTAGATCGTCTTCTCGCCCGGAGTTGCCAGGGCGTTGGCCGTGAGGGTGAAATCCACGCGCAGACGCTCGGCGTTCTTGATGCGCGACACCTCCTTGCTGCGGGCGTTGAGCGCTACCATGCGGATACCCCGGGCGTTGATAACCGATCCCTGGCGTACTTTGTTGTTGAGCTCCTGGGCCTTCTCTTCGGCCATCTCGGCACGCATCTGGGCCGTGGTGATCTCCTTGCGGTAGGATACGTTTTCGTCGATCAGCTTTTTGTTGAGCGTGTTGAGCGAGTCGATCTGGTGAAGATAACCCCGCATGATGGTACGCAGCGTGCCGACCTCTTTTTCATATTGCTTGATTTTGGCCAGACTCCACGAACGCTCCTGTTTGAGCCGCTGCATCAGCGAGTCGGCCCGCTGGCGTTCGATGCCCATCTGGAGCGAAAGGGTGTCGTTGGAGAGTTGCAGGTCGTCGAAATCCTGCATCAAGTCGCTCAAGTTGTTCTGGATCGAATCGCGGTCGATGACCAACAGGTCGTAGTCGGCCTGCTGCTGGCGGTGAATGTTGTAATAGAGGACCGTGATGGCAGCCAGGATCACCGCCAGGATGATGATGACGATACGGTAGCCGAGGATCGACTTGTTCGCGCCCTTGCGGGGATCGTCGTTTTCGTATTCGGGTTGGTTGTAACCTTGATAGTTCTCTTCCATGGTGCGAATATTTTATACAAATATAGTAAAAGACGGGGCAATCGCTGCCGGTTTGTGTCCGAAAATCGCAGAACCTCATCCCGTGTTCTGCAAATATAATGGATTTTTATTTGATTTTACTGCTTAACGGATATTTCAGTCCGTGATATCCCGAAATATAGGCCTGAACGCTGCCGATGCGGACCGGCGATTCGATGTAGAGAGGAATGAGGTTTTTGTCGTCCGAAATCCAGACCGTGAATTCCGTCCCGTCCGTGAACGAGTATCCTTCGGAGGTGCCGATCTGACAGGCGAACTTCAGGGTGCGGAACGTGCCCATGTTGCGGATTTTCTTGGTTTCACGCCCCAGAAAGCGGTATCGCAGATGGCGGATCGTATCTTCGAGCAGCATTTCGAGCACCTCCGTTTTTCCTTCCTGGAGCGTTTCCGGGTCGATGCTCCGCAGGTGGAAATAGAGTGACACGGGATCCATGCTACGCGGGGTGAGCGACATCGTTTTGGTGGTATCGCGCACCATGCGGCGTCCCTGCCACCGGGTGTGTACCGTCATTTCGGGCCAGTCGTACACGTAGTTGCTCCAGAACCGGTAGTTGCCTTCGCGTATGTCGCTTTCGAAGCGGCGTGTCTTCAACTCCTCGCGATCGACCAGAATCGTATATTTGTCATCCACGTTCATTACCCAGCGGAAGGCGGGGAGCGTTTTGCCGTGTGCCACGATGCGGTACATCGGCTCTCCTTCATATTCTTCTTCTGCGGTGGTCACGCGTACGCTTCCCACTTCGGTATTGGGAAAGAATTTGGCCTTGTAGCTGGCCCGGTAATCGAGTACTTCGCCCGGCTGGTAGAGCTGGGCGCCAGCAGGCAGGGCTGCCAGGAAAAACAGGACGGTGAAAAAAATCTGTTTTTTCATTGAAAAGTTGCAAAAAAGTAATTTACTCTGTTTTTTACGGCTGTTTTATCTGTTTCTGCCGACGTGTTTGCGGATGAATTGCGGAAAGTTTTCGATTCGGGCTTTACAATCCGCCGGTTCGGGTCGTCGTTCCGGGGCGGATAAGGTTTGCCTTGTGCGGAACTTCTTCCGGAGTGGTTCAAATACCCTGCCGTGCGAAAAGCTGCGGAATCGTTAAAAAGCAGGAAAGCGGTGTGTTTCATCGTGCCGAGGTGAATGAATCAGGATATTTGGGAAAAATCGATCTCTTCACGGCCGGAGTAGCGCTTGCGGAGTTCCCGAAGCCCCTCGTGGCCGTTTTGGGCCAGTGTCGGGTCGGCCGTCAGCACTTCGGCAGCCGCTTCCCGGGTGACGGTCAGGATCTGGCTGTCGAGCGTCGGGTTGGCGATCTTCAGGTCGAAGGCCATGCCGCTCTGGAGCGTACCGTTCACGTCGCCCGCACCCCGCAGTTTGAGGTCCAGCTCCGCCAGGCGGAATCCGTCGTTGGTTTCGCACATCGCTTCGAGCCGCAGGCGGGCCTCCTTCGAGAGCTTCTCGCCCGACATGAGGATGCAGTAGGATTGCTGGCTGCCCCGTCCAACGCGGCCGCGCAGCTGGTGAAGCTGCGAGAGGCCGAATCGTTCGGCCGACTCGATCACCATGACGGTGGCGTTGGGTACATCGACGCCGACCTCGATGACCGAAGTGGCGACCATGATATTCGCCTCGCCGCTCTTGAACTGACGCATCGACTCCTCCTTGTCTTCGGGTTTCATCTTGCCGTGGCAGATCGTCGTGACGTATTCCGGCAGCGGGAAGTCGCGCGAGATGGCTTCGTAGCCGTCCTGCAAATCTTTGTAATCCATCGTTTCGGACTCCTTGATAAGCGGATAGACGACATAAATCTGTCTTCCCTTCTTGATCTCCTGCCGCATGAAACCGAAAAGCCGCAGGCGGGCGGCGTCAGTGTAGTGCACCGTGCGGATCGGCTGACGTCCCGGCGGCAGCTCGTCGATCACAGAAACGTCCAGGTCGCCGTAGAGGGTCATCGCCAACGTGCGGGGAATGGGCGTGGCGGTCATCACCAGGATATGAGGCGGTTGCTCGTTCTTGGTCCAGAGCCGTGCCCGCTGTTCGACGCCGAAGCGATGCTGTTCGTCGATCACCACGAATCCCAGGTTCGAAAACTGTACCCGGTCTTCGATCAGGGCGTGCGTGCCGATCAGCAGGTCGATCGAGCCGTCGGCAATTCCGGCGAGGGCTTCGCGCCGTTCGCGTGCTTTGGATGCTCCGGTAAGGATCGCCACCCGCACGTCCATTCCTTCGAGCATCCTCCGGAAGGTGGCGTAGTGCTGGCGCGCAAGGATTTCGGTCGGAGCCATCATGCAGGCCTGGAAGCCGTTATCGACGGCCAACAGCATGGACATCAACGCGACGAGGGTCTTGCCGCTGCCCACGTCGCCTTGCAGCAGGCGGTTCATCTGGTAGCCGGAGATCGTGTCCTGCCGGATCTCCTTGACCACGCGCTTCTGCGCCCCGGTCAGCGGGAACGGCAGCCTGGTGTTGAAGAAGGTATTGAATACGCCTCCCACTTTGGGGAAGAGGAATCCGTTGTTTTTCGACAGGCGGGCCGTGCGGCGCGATTGGATACCCAGTTGAATGCCGAGTAGCTCTTCGAACTTCAGCCGGTATTGTGCCTGCCGCAGCAGTTCGGGCGATTGCGGAAAATGGATGTTGTAGAGCGCATCGCGCAGCGACAGCAGACCGTACTGGATCCGCATTCGGTCGGGCAGCGTTTCGCGGATATGGTCCCGCACCATCGGCCAGAGGTTGCAGACGATCGTGTAGATGCCTTTGGTGCCGAGGACGCTCGAAAGCCGCTCGGTCGAGGAGTAAATGCCTTGCAGACCGCTTTCGGCCTTGCGGGAAAAGGCTTTCTCGATGGTTTCGATTTCGGGATGTACCACCGACAGTTCGCCCTTGAAGAAGGATGGGCGGCCGAAAATCAGGTATTCGCGCCCCACTTCGATCCGTTTTTCGATCCATTTGATTCCCTGGAACCAGACCAGTTCGGCCACGCCGCTGCCGTCGTTCACGACGGCCGTGAAACGTCGTTTGCGCCCCGCTCCGGCATAGCTGACGCCTGTGATGCGCCCCCGGAACTGGATGAGTGCGGAATCCCCTTCCGCGATCTGGTCGATGCGGTAGATCCTCGTACGGTCGATGTAGCGGAACGGATAGTGGCAGAGCATATCGCCCAGCGTGCGGATGCCCAGCTCCTTTTCCAGCAGCCGGGCCCGCGCCTCGCCTACGCCCGCGACGAATTTGATGTCGTTGTCGAGATAGTTCGCCATACGTTGTTTGCCTGACAAAGATAGTGCAAGCCGAGAGCAGCGCCAAATTTAATCGAACGTCGCCGAAGCGTCGTCTTCAGCAGGGACGGTAAACCCGAGGCCGTATCGGATTTATTCGAGAACCGCCTGTCTTTGCCGGTGCTGCTTTTCGCAAAGATAGCGAAAGCTGAGAGAAAACGGGAACTTGTTCCCGTTTTTCCGAGGTGCATCCTATCTTCTACAAAGATAATGAAAAGTAAGTGTTCGGCGACCCGAACAGGGCGGAAAAGGATTCGTAGCAGAGTATCGAACTTTTGTCGATCGGATATTTTGCCCGATTTTGTCCGCAGGGACGGATATTTCCGAAGATTTTTCAGTACCTTTCGGCAAATAAGGAGGAGTTATGGAAGATTACATCCTGCGGGAGATCGACAAGATCGGCAAACTCATCGAAGCCCTTTTGCAGAAGGCGGGCATCCTGCGGAGAAGCGGGGCGGGAGAGGCCGTTTGCGAAACCGCCCGGACGGAGTTGGCGGAGGCGCTCGATCTGGATATCGACACTCTGCTGGCCCGGGAGGACTTTATCGGCGTGCTGACCCGTGAGTATGGCTTCAGCGACGAGAACCTGGAAAAATTCGCCGAGCTGCTGTTCGATTTCGCGGCCGCTTCGCCCGATCGGGACGCGACGGTCCGGCTCGCCTGCGGCATTACGGCCATTTACCGTTATCTGGACGAAAAGAAGGCTCCCGTATCCCTGAACCGCTACTACATCCTCAAGGAGTTGGAGAATATGACTGCCCGATAGCGCGGCGCCGCCGAACGGTCGCCATTCCGGTTTGTGCAGGATAAAACGCGAATGTCTGTTTTATCCTGCCTTCATTTTCACTACCTTTGTGGTAATAAATTCTGGCAGGACATGAATTTGACCAAGTATGAGCGCCGCCCGAGCCGTGAAGTTCGCATCGGACGGGTTGTGATCGGAGGTGACCGCCCGATCGCCGTGCAGTCGATGACCAATACCGACACCAAGGATACCGAAGCCTGTATTCGGCAGATCGAACGCATCTTCCGGGCCGGAGGTCCTATCGTCCGGCTGACGGCCCAGGGGCGTCGGGAGGGAGAGAATTTGGAGCGGATCGTCCGCCGTTTGCGGGAGGAGGGATGCGATGCCGCCGTCGTGGCGGACATCCATTTCGTGCCCGAAGTGGCTGCGATCGCTGCGAAATACGTGGACAAGGTGCGCATCAACCCCGGAAATTATAACTCATCGCACGGGGAGTTCGAAGCCCTCATCGACCGATGCCGGGAGCGCGGCGTGGCGATCCGCATCGGCGTGAATCACGGTTCGCTCTCGAAGCGCGTTTTCGACGAGTGGGGCGATACCCCCGAAGGGATGGTGGCCTCGGCGATGGAGTTCCTGCGCGTCTGCCGCGAAAAGGCGTTCGATCAGGTCGTGGTGTCGATGAAGTCGAGCAATACGCGGGTCATGGTGGCCGCCTACCGGCTTCTGGCGGAAGCGATGGAGCGGGAGGGGATGGATTATCCGCTCCACCTGGGCGTCACCGAAGCGGGAAACGGGATCGAAGGACGCATCAAGAGCGCTGTCGGTATCGGAGCGCTTTTGGCGGACGGTATCGGCGACACGATCCGCGTTTCGCTGACCGAAGCGCCCGAGAACGAGATCCCCGTGGCGCAGCTTTTGGTCGATCATTTTGCCCGCCGCAGCGGGGTGTTCTCCGTCAAATACCCGGAGCGCTATACGCCGACGCGATATTGTCGGCGGAGCGATATACAAACTCCCTTGATTCACTCCGAGTTGCCTGCCGACTGGCGGGTGATCGAAGCCCTGACCGAGAATCCTACGGCCGAGCTGCGGGCCGCGATCCTGAGCCTCGACCGGGTGGACGAACCTGTCGCGGTGTGCCGCCGTTACGAGGATCCGACGGTCGAAGCCGTCGCCGTCAAAGCCGCCGCCGATCTGGGGCCGCTCTTTCTGGACGGGTTGGCGGACGGCATTCGGATCGACGCGCCGCACCTTTCGGAAAAGGAGATCGCGGAGATCGAGCTGATGATCCTGCAGGCGGCCCGCGTGCGGATGTCCCGCACCGAATACATCGCCTGCCCGAGCTGCGGTCGTACGCTTTATGATATAGAGGGAACGCTCACGGCGATCCGTGCCCGAACCTCGCACCTTAAAAATTTGAAAATCGGCGTGATGGGTTGTATCGTAAACGGACCCGGCGAGATGGCCGACGCCGATTACGGCTACGTGGGCGCCGCTCCGGGGCGTATCACCCTTTACAAGGGGCGCACGGTGGTGGAGAAGAACATCCCTCAGGAGGAGGCGCTCGATCGGCTCGTGGCGCTTATCAAGGCTAACGGCGATTGGGCCGATCCTGAAAATCAACCGGAACGACCATGACGATTCTGCCTGCAGCCTATTTGGGGTCGGTCGAATATTTCGCACACCTGCTGTGCGACGATTGCGTCATCGACCTCGGGGAACATTTTGTCAAGCGTTCCGAGCGCAACCGGGCGCAAATTCTCGCTTCGGGCGGCGTGATGGACCTCACGGTGCACGTGCGGCATGCCAACCGTCCCCGTACGCCGATGCGGGATGTGCGGCTCGACTATTCGAAGCGGTGGCAGCACCAGCATTGGATTTCGTTGGTGTCGGCTTACCGGGGATCGCCCTATTTCGATCACTACCGCTCCTCGTTCGAGCCTTTCTATCGGCGGGAATACGATTTTCTGGTCGATTACGACCTCGAACTGACGGAAGTGCTGCTTCAAAAACTGAATGTGCAGAACCGCCCCCGTATTTCGGAGCAATACGTCGAAGCCGCTCCCGGCGACCTCGATCTGCGGCCCAAACAAAAAGAGGACCCGGCGTTTCATGCCGAGTCCTATTTCCAGGTCTTTTCCGACCGGCTGCCTTTCGCGCCTAATTTGTCAGTCGCAGACCTGCTGTTTGCTGAGGGTCCCGACGCGGCGGAGCTACTAAGGCGCAGTTTCCGGTAAGGAACGTTTCGTCGTATAAATCCCCGGCTTTCGCTTCTATCTTCATCCGGCCGTTGAGCCGTACCGAGTCGCAGCGGTAGATGCACGGTGCGTATTGCTCGACCGCGAGCGTGTCGCCCGAGAGGGTTACGACCGGCTCTCCGGCCGAAGAATAGACGGTTACGGTCTGCAAGTCGCCGTTACGCTCATCCTCCCGGCGTCCGGCGATGTGGAGCGTAGGTTCGGTGTTGTTCCACAAAGCCTTGTAAAGATGGAAAGCGTCCTTGCGGCGTCGTCGGTCCAGCGTGACGAGCCCCGTAGCCTCCACGCCCTGCGGACGGCGGGCCGAGCCGTAGTCGAACAGGGTGTTGATCCAGGTTCCCCACAGCAGCGTGTCTTGTGCCAGGTATTTCGTGTAATCTTCATGAAAACGGGTCTGCCGTCCTTCCGGCTGCCAGAGCAGGCTGTTCGAGCGGCGTCGGCGAGCCGGATCGCCTTGTTGTTCGATCTGCCCCGCTTCACCGTAGCAGATGCCCGAACGGAGCTGGTTCCACCCCGACCGAAGCTGGCCGAGCCAGATTTCGAGGTCTTCCGTGCGGCCTTTGTCCCAGCCGATGTTCTGCGCCCATACGATCAGGTCGGTGATCTGGTTCAGTTCTCCGTCCTGGTTGCTGGTGGCCGCCGTCGGGCGGCTGCGGTCCATTTTTTTTGCCAGTTCGTTCAGTGTCCGCACATAGGGCACGGGGTTTTCGCCCCGTTGCCAGAGGCAGTCGAAGAGTCCCCAGATGACCACTGACGGCCGGTTGATATGCTGGGCGATGATTTCGCGCAGTTGCTGGCGACCGTTCGCCTCGAGTTGCGGGTTCGGATAATAGGAAACGTCGCTGAGGAAAGGTGCCCGGATCAGCGGCAAGTCGATCCAGACCAGTACGCCTGTGCGGTCGCAGAGGTCGTACAGACAGGGGGCGTGCGGTCCTGCGGGCGAGCGCAGGGCATTGGCTCCCAACTCGCGTATGAAAGCGAAATCTTCGGCATAGTCCTCCGCCTCCATAGCGCTACCCGTGCCCGGACGGTCGTAGTAGAGCGTTACGCCGTGAACCCGAACGAGCGAGTCGTTGAGGCGGAAACCCTCTTCGGGTGTGACGCGGATGTTGCGGAAGCCCGTGGCGATTTCGATCTCATCGCGCGAGGTGTCGCTCTCGACGGATACCCGCATTCGATAGAGGTTGGGGTGATCGAGGTCCCACAGCCGGGGATTTTCGACCGTGAAGGGGATGACGATGGGTTTGCCGTCGAGTTTGGCCTTTATCGTTTTGGCTGCGGCCTGAATTCCGTCCGGATCGAACGCTTCGAGGGTCACGCGGCAGAAGTTGTCGCCTTTCGAGGTGAGGTGGATTTCGGCCTCGGCTTCGGCCCGTTCGGTCGATACGGCCCGGGGGGGGATCAGGACTCCCGACGAGCCCAGATACAGAGGCGATACAGCGGTGGGGTCGGTGACGATGAGTTCTACCTCCCGGCTGATGCCGCCGTAGATGTTGTGGATGGACGAGAGCGGCAGCACGTCGCCCGTAATGGCGTTGCTCACGGCTACGCGAAGCAGGTTTTCGCTGCCGTATTTCACCCGGTCGGTGATTTCGAAGACGAAAGCGGTCGTTCCGCCCCGGTGCTCGCCGACGTAAGTTCCGTTTACGAAGAGGTGGGCGACGCTCTCCACGCCGTAGAATTTCAGGAAGAGCCGCTTCCCGGTCCAGGTCTGCGGTACGTAGAGTTTGCGCTGATAGTCGGCGGTCGTTCGCAGGTACGGGATCGTCCCGGCCAGTGCATCGAGGTTCCAGGTGTGCGGCAGCGTGACACAGCGGGCGTTGTCGCTGCTGTTTTCGTAGCGGAACGAGAAGAGCCAGTCGTCGCAGAGCGGATATACTTCGCGGGCCTGCACACTCCAGGCGGCGATCAGCAGAAAGATCAGAAGTAACTTTTTCATTTCGATATGTATTTGGCCCCGAAAGGCATTTTCCGTAAAACCGTATTGTTCCGGATCGCTCCGAAGGAACCGGGCGGTTCCGGAGGGTTATCGGAAACAGTGGCACAAAGATACGAAACCCGGCCGATATTTTAATCTTTCCGGACGAATTACCGCATCTCGTTCCCTTTTCCGAGGTCGATTTATAGGCGCTATCTTTACCGAACGGCCGAATTATTTCGTATTTTTGCGGCCGGTTGAAATTGTCGATCCATGAGCGAGAAATCGAAAGGAACCCTTTGCGGCATCGTTGCCGCCGTGAGTTACGGGATGAATCCCCTCGGTGCTTTGTCACTCTACCGGGCGGGAATAAACACCAATTCCGTGCTGTTTTACCGCTATGCGCTTGCCGCCGTACTGCTGGCAGCCCTGTTGTTGGTGCAGAAAACTTCGCTGCGCATTACGCGCCGGGAGTTCTCCGTGCTGGGATTGCTGGGAGTGATGTTCGCCGTATCGTCGCTCACGTTGTTCATGAGTTTTCACTATATGGATGCGGGGATCGCCTCCACCCTTCTTTTCGTCTATCCGGTCATGGTGGCCGTCATCATGGCGATTTTCTTCAGGGAGCGAATTTCGCTGGTCACGGTCCTCTCCATTTCCCTGGCTCTGTGCGGAATCGCGTTGCTGTACCGGGGTGAGGGCGGTGCGGTACTCAATACTGCGGGCGTTGTGCTGGTCATGGCTTCGTCGCTCTCGTATGCGCTCTATATCGTGGTGGTCAACCGTGCTTCGTTGAATATGTCGTCGGTGAAGCTTACGTTTTACGTGCTGTTGTTCGGCGTGGCTGCGATCGTGTTGTATTCGCTGTGTTGTCCCGACCAGCCTTTGCAGCTTCTCTCGACACCCTCGATGTGGGGGGGTGGGCGGCGATGCTGGCTCTGATTCCTACGGTCGTTTCGCTGGTGTTGATGACCGTTGCCGTGCATGCCATCGGTTCTACTCCGACCGCTGTTATGGGGGCTTTGGAGCCGCTGACGGCAGTGGTGATCGGCGTGACTATCTTCGGTGAATTGTTCACTGCGCGGCTTGCTGCGGGTATCGGCTTGATCCTGTTGGCCGTCACCCTTATCGTTGCGGGCAAATCCCTGCATCCGGGGCGCCTGGCGGCGATTATCGGGCACCGGGGGTTTTTACGCCACAGCCGGTAGGCTCCGGTGTGGAATAATTCTACATTTTGTAGATTCACGCCACAGGATCGGCCTCGTCTGTTGCAGGCGTATTATATTGTGTATGATTCGCTTATCCGGATAGAACAGGATTGGCGCGGGGTTTGGGTAAAGTCCTTTAACCCTTTTATGGATAAAAACTACTTATGAAATGAAACCGAATCTGAAAGAGTTGAATTTGGAGAAACTGAAAAAAATAGCGGCCAAAACACCTCGTATTCGGGTGAAACTGACTCGTAAGCACTGGATCTTCATCGGCTGTGCCGTCGTGGTGCTGGTCGTTCTGCTCGTCGTGTTGCTGCGTCCCCGGCCGCAGGCCGCCGCACTGCCGGTGGTGGCCGTCGAACCGGTGCAGGTCGAAGATGTCAGCATCTATGGCGAGTACGTGGGCCGTATCCGGGCCCAGCAATTCGTCGAGATCCGGGCCCGCGTCGAAGGTTATCTGGAGAAGATGCTCTTTGCCGAGGGAACCTATATCAAGAAGGGCCAGACGCTTTTCATCATCGACCCGACGGTCTATCGCGCCCGTGCGAACAAGGCCAAGGCGCAGTTGAACAAAGCCCGGGCCCAGGCTCTGAAGGCCGAGCGCGACCTGAACCGTATTCGTCCGCTGTATGAGCAGAATGCCGCCAGTCAGCTCGACCTGGATAACGCCATCGCCTCCTACGAGAGCGCTGTGGCGGACGTGGTGGTGAGCGAAGCCGACCTTACGCAGGCTGAAATGATACTCGGCTACACGACCGTGCAGTCGCCCATTTCGGGTTACATTTCCGAGCGGAACGCCGATATCGGTACGCTCGTCGGTCCTGGCGGCAAGTCGCTGCTGGCCACCGTGGTAAAGAGCGATACGGTGCGGGTCGATTTCAGTATGACCGCGCTGGATTACCTGCGTAGCAAGGCCCGTAACGTCAATCTGGGCCATAAGGATTCGACCCGCAAGTGGGACCCCTATATTACGGTCACGTTGGCCGACGGGGCGCAGTATCCCTATCGGGGACTGGTCGATTTCGCCGATCCGCAGGTCGATCCCCAGACGGGTACCTTCTCCGTGCGGGCCGAGATGCCCAATCCCGACCATATCCTGCTCCCCGGACAGTTCACTAAGGTCAAACTGCTGCTCGACGTGCTCGAACGGGCGGTCGTGGTTCCCAAGAAGGCCCTGATTATCGAGAAGGGCGGCGCCTATGTCTTCGTCGTGCGCCGGGACAGCATCGTGGAGAAGCGTTTCGTGGAAACGGGTCCGGAAACGGGCAATAACTTCATCGTCGAACGAGGACTTGCCTCGTATGAAAATATCGTCGTCGAAGGCTATCACAAGCTGACGCACGGCATGAAGGTCGAACCCGTGGCTCCTCGTGAAGAGGAGGCGAATCCAGAGGAGGAGTAGCCCATGAAAGCCGACTTTTTCATCGACCGGCCGGTCTTTTCCACGGTACTTTCCATCATCATCGTCATCGTCGGCGCCATCGGCCTCGCGCTGCTGCCCGTCGATCAGTATCCGCAGATCGTACCGCCTGTGGTGCGTGTTTCGGCGTCCTATCCCGGTGCCGACGCGCAGACCGTGACACAGGCCGTTGCTACCCCCATCGAGCAGGAGCTGAACGGTACGCCCGGCATGATCTATATGGAGTCGTCGAGCTCCAACTCGGGCGGTTTCTCCGCGACCGTCACCTTCGATATTTCGGTCGATCCCGATCTGGCGGCCGTGGATGTCCAGAACCGCCTGAAGAAGGCCGAGGCACGCCTGCCGGCCGAGGTGGTGCAGAACGGTATTTCGGTCGAGAAACAGGCCGCCAGCAAACTGATGACCATCACGCTGCTCTCGTCCGACCCCAAGTTCGACGAAATATATTTGAGTAATTACGCCACGCTCAACGTGCTGGACCTGCTGCGCCGTATTCCCGGCGTGGGCAGTATTTCGAACGTCGGCAGCCGCTACTACGCCATGCAGATCTGGGTGCAGCCCGACAAGCTGGCCGACCTGGGGCTGACGGTCAAGGATCTGCAATCCGCGTTGAAGGATCAGAACCGCGAGTCGGCGGCCGGCGTGCTGGGGCAGGCTCCGATGACGGGCCTCGACGTGACGATCCCCATTACGGCGCAGGGACGTTTGTCGTCGGTCAGCCAGTTCGAAGATATCGTCATCCGGGCCAATCCCGACGGTTCGATCATCCGCCTGAAAGACGTGGCGCGCATTTCGCTCGAAGCGTCGTCCTACAATACCGAAAGCGGTATCAACGGCGGTAATGCCGCCGTGCTGGAGATCAAGATGCTTCCGGGAGCCAATGCAATGGAGGTGGCCGAGGCGGTGAAGGCCCAGATGGAGGAGATCAGCCGCAATTTTCCGGAGGGTATCTCTTACGAGATTCCTTTCGATATGACTACCTACATTTCCGAATCGATCCATCACGTCTATCAGACGCTTTTCGAAGCGTTGCTGCTGGTGATTCTGGTGGTATTCCTTTCGTTGCAGAGCTGGCGGGCGACGCTCATTCCGATCGTGGCCGTGCCGATCTCGCTCATCGGTACCTTCGGCGTGATGCTCGTGTTCGGCTTCTCGCTCAATATGCTGACCCTGCTGGGTCTGATTCTTGCCATCGGTATCGTGGTCGATGACGCGATCGTCGTGGTCGAAAACGTCGATCGCATCATGAACGAGGAGGGGCTTTCGCCCTACGAAGCGACCAAGAAGGCAATGCGGAGCCTGAGCGGAGCGTTGATCGCCATGTCGCTGGTGCTGTGCGCCGTGTTCGTCCCGGTGAGCTTCCTTTCGGGCATTACGGGGCAGCTCTATCGCCAGTTTACCATTACGATCGCCGTATCGGTAATCATCTCTACGGTCGTGGCGCTGACGCTCAGCCCCGTGATGTGCGCCTACCTGTTGAAGCCCGACAGAGGCGGCCGGAAGAAACGGTTTTTCCGGTATATCAATTTCGGTCTTGCGAAAGGCAATAAGCTCTACGGCCGTATGATCGGCCGGGCGCTCGCCCATTCGCGCCGTATGTTCGCCGCCTTCGGCGTGGTACTCATCGGTATCTGGTTGATGAATAAACTCGTGCCCGAGAGTTTCATGCCGCAGGAGGATCAGGGGTATTTCACCGTCGAACTGGAACTTCCGGAAGGGGCGACCATCGAGCGTACGCGTACGGTGACCGACCGGGCGATGGCCTTTCTGATGCAGGATCCCGATGTGGAGTATGTACTCAACGTGACGGGTTCGAGTCCTCGTGTGGGCAGCAACCAGGCCCGCAGCCAACTGACAGTGATCCTCAAGTCCTGGAAGGAGCGGGAATCGGAGGATATCAGCGAAGTGATGAAACGTGTGCGCGACGAGTTGTCGCGTTATCCCGAAAGCAAGGTCTATCTTTCGACGCCTGCCGTCATTCCCGGTCTGGGAACCTCGGGCGGTTTCGAAATGGTGCTCGAAGCTCGCGGGGATGCCGGCTATGCCGATCTGCAGCGGGCGGTGGATACGTTGATGCACTATGCCGAGCAGCGGCCCGAGTTTACGGGGCTGGCCTCTTCGATGCAAGCCGATATTCCGCAGCTTTATTTCGACGTGGACCGCGACAAAGCGCAGTTGGTCGGGGTTTCGATGTCCGACATCTTCTCTACGATGAAAGCGTTCACGGGTTCGATCTACGTCAATGACTTCAATATGTTCAACCGTATATACCGTGTATATATTCAGGCCGACGCGCCTTATCGGGCTTACCGCGACAACCTGAACCTCTTCTTCGTACGGGGTGCCGACGGGGCGATGATTCCCGTCACGTCGCTCGGTACAACGCACTATACGACGGGTGCCGGTACGATCAAGCGTTTCAATATGTTCAACGCTGCGACCATCACGGGCGAAGCGGCTCACGGATACAGTTCGGGACAGGCGATGGACGAGCTGGAAAATATCGTGCGTGAGAAATTGCCTGCGTCGGTGGGCGTCGAGTGGAGCGGCCTTTCTTACCAGGAGAAGCATGTGAGTGGACAGACGGGTCTTGTGCTGGCGCTGGCTTTCCTGTTCGTCTTCCTCTTCCTCGCCGCCCAGTACGAGAGCTGGTCGGTGCCCGTCGCGGTCATTCTCTCGCTGCCCGTAGCCGGAATCGGTGCCTATCTGGGTATCTGGGTTTGCGGTTTGGAAAACAACATCTATTTTCAGATCGGCCTGGTGATGCTCGTAGGTCTGGTGGCCAAGAATGCCATTTTGATCGTAGAGTTTGCCAAGGAGGAGGTGGAAAAAGGCCGCGACGTGGTGTCGGCGGCACTCAAGGCCGCACACCTGCGTTTCCGCCCGATCGTGATGACCTCGCTGGCGTTCATCCTCGGCCTGCTGCCGCTGGTGTTCGCATCGGGTCCGGGGTCGGCGAGCCGTCAGGGTATCGGTACGGGCGTCTTTTTCGGTATGCTGGTAGCTATCTCTGTCGGCATCGTCTTCGTGCCCTTCTTCTTCGTGTGGATTTACCGGATTAAAGCAAAACTGAAGAAACGATGAAACGAGTTGCGATATTTGTCATTTTGGCTGCACTGACCGTCGGATTCTCTTCCTGTTCGGCTGTGCGGCACTGTCAGGCCCCCGAGGTGGAGATGCCCGGGCAGATCGCTTCGGGCTATACCGATTCGCTGACCATCGCCGATCTGAGCTGGTGGCAGTTTTACGGGGATTCGACGTTGCGCCGGGTCATCGAGCTGACCTTGGAAAATAACAAGGATATGCTTGCGGCGGTCGAGCTGCAAATCCAGCGGCACGATCTCGCGCCCCGCGGCCCGCAGCGTCTGCTGCAACAGCGGGTGACGGGCGTTTTTCAGCACCAGCCTGTCGTCGGTCGAGAGGATCGGCCGCACGCACCCGTTCTCCGAGGCCCAGCGGCCCTTGGCGCGCAGCATGTCGATCTCGGCCAGATAGTCGCCCGAATCGGCGATCAGCCCCGCGTCGGGACGGATCGCTTCGGTAAACTCCGTAAGGATGCGCACGATCTCGCGCCGCTCGGCATACTCCAACTCGCGCAATTCGTTGTTGATCTCCACCACCTCGACCGGCTCGACGTAGAAAGTCTTGCCCGTCGCCGACTCGTCGTGGATAAAGCCGTTGAGTTTGCGTTTGTTGCCGGCCGAAACCGGAATCACGGCCTTGCCGTCGCGGATCGAGATCTGGGCGTCGGCATCGACGATGCCCGCCCCCTTGGCCGAGGACAGTACGGCCTGCAGGCGCTTGGCCGCCTGCCCTTCGCGCTCGCGGATGGAGCGGCGGATCTCCTGCAGGGCGGGCGAAGCGTTGTCCTTCACGTTGCCGAAGCGGTCGAGAATGCCGTCGATGCGCTGCACGATCTCGGGGAACGCCGCAACGCCCCGCGTGCGGGCATGGAGGGCCGGGTAGCGCTCCTCGCGGCCGATGATGAACGAGACGATGCCGCCGATCGCAGCCAGCGCCCGGCGCAGTGTCACGACCTCCTCCACGTCGAGGAACGAACCCTCGACGCGCAGTTTGGCGACGATGTAATCGACATCGGGATACTCGCCCCCGGGGAAATCGTGCTCCATATCCAGCACGAGGCGCATTTCGTCGGCTAGTGCCAGCCGCCGTTCGATCTCGCGCGCCGAGGTCGAAAAACCCTCCGCAGCGAGCCGCTCGCGGGCGGCACGCATCGTGCAACGTCCTGCGACCTGTTCGCGGAGCCGGTCGAAACCTATCTTTTGCTCGAATGTAGCAGGGTAAATCATGGAATCGAAGTCATGTTTAAATATCGGCCGCCATTTCGCTCCGGACGGGTTACGCCCACGGCCTTTGGCCGTGTATGCAAGTCTGCCCCTCCCCCCCCCAAATCCCCTCCTCGGAGGGGACTTGTCGCAACGCACCCGGAATTACGACCGGAAGCGGCAGCGAACAGCACACCGAATGCAGCCCGAAAAAACCTATTTCAGCCTTTTCAGCGAATCCCGTTCGGCCCTGGCCGCGGCTTTGGCGGCTTTGCGCTCGGCCTTCTCCTGCATCTTCTCGGGGCTGCGCCCGAAAAGCGAGAAATGCACGTAGCGGCCGGGATACTGTTCGAGGTTGGCCAGCAGCGAGGCGAGGTTACCGCTGGCCTCGGTCAGCGAATCGTAAAGCGCGGGATCGTTCATCAGCTTGCCGACAGTCCCCTCGCCCGCCCCGATCTTCGCCAGCAGGCCGTTCACCTCGCCCACGGCGTCCGTAAGCCTGCGGGCGAACCCGGCGTCGGCCAGTTCCCCGGTCATCCGGTTCAGGCTGCCGACGATGCTGTCTACGCGCGGAGCGTTCCGGCCCAGCATCGCGGAGAACTCCGTAAGGTCGTCGACGGCGGCTTTCAGATTGTGCTTTTCGGCGTCGAGGATTCCTGCCATATCGCCCGTGATGGCGTTCAGGTGGCTCAGCGTCCCGGAGATATTCTGCGAGTTGGCCTCCATCAGGCTATTGAGGTTGGTCAGCGTTCGCGAGAGGTCGGCCGTCACCTGCGACACCTTCTGCTTGAAGAAATCCAGCTCCGACCCGGCCACGTCCATCAGGTCGCGTTCGCGCACCGAGCGCAGCGTGTCGCCCTTCTGGAGATAGGTGTGCGCCGTGCCGTAGGTGATCTCGATGGCCTTTCCGCCCATCAGCCCGTTGCTGTAAATCTTGGCCTCGGAGTCGGTCGGAATGTGGTACTGGCGTTTGACGGTGAATTGCAGCACGACGTTGTCGCTGCGCTGCGGATCGAACGAAATGCCCGTCACCGTACCGATTTTGACGCCTTTCATCATGATCGGCGACGCCGCCTGCACGCCGTTGATCTGGTCGTAGGCAGCGTAATAGACCGAATTGCGGCTGAAAATGTCGAATCCTTTCAAAAACCGGATTCCGGCCCACGCGGCAATGATCATCGTCACGCCGAAAATTCCGATTTTAACTTCCCTTCTCATATCTAATAAATCTTAATTCATAATCTTACCGCTTTCCCGCCATCGCCGGATGTTCCCGCGGCGTTCCGCCACGTTTGCAAGTCTGACCCACCCCTAAATCCCCGCCTCGGCGGGGACTTATCGCATGCGCCCGGAATGCGATTCCCTATTTCACAATTTGCGTTCCTTTACAACTCACCACGAAGGCCCCGGGGAATACCTTGCGCACCTCGGCCAGTTTCTGCTGTGCGGCTTCACGGGTGTCGTACTCGCCCACACCGTATTTATAGGGGAACCGCCCCTCGGCCTTGTACTCCTTCACCTTGCCGCGGTAGGCGCGGAACTGCGCCGAGGAGACGGACACGGACGACGCCGAAGCCATCACCTGAATCGTATAGCGCAAGGGCTGTACGGCGGGTTTCGCGGCCGGTTTTTCCGGGGTTTCGGACGGAGCGGGCGCTGCGGCTTTTCCCTCCGCGGGCTTCGTCACGGTTTTTTCCGCAGGCTTTGCGGCAGCGGCCTTCCCCTCCGCGGGTTTCTTCTCCGGCGCCGTGCCCGCAGCGGATGCGGGAGCCTGTTCGGCGGCCCCGGATTTCGCCGACGTCGCTTTCTCCCCGGCAACGGCAGCCTTCGCCGAAGCGGCCTGCTCCTCCTCGGCCATCCGGGTCCCGAGCACGTAGGCCGAATAGTTGCGGATCGCCTGGTAGAGCGACCGGGCGATCTCGTTCTGCCCCTTGTCGGATTTCATGTAGGCCAGCTCCTGCTGGTTGGACATGAACCCGATCTCGGTCAGCACGCCCGGCATGTCCGTCGCATAGAGCACACGCAGCAGCTGCGGCTTTATGCCGCGCGAATGGCGCCCCGCCTTGAGGTAGCTGTTCTGGATGCAGCGGGCGAAAGCCATGCTGTATTCGCCGTAGGTGAACTGGAGATTCTGAATGTAAGCCCGCACGATGGCCGCCGTCCGCTCGTCGGACATGTCGATCAGGTCCTCGCGGTTGTTCTCGAACAGGGCGTTTTCGTTGTAGCGCTGCTCCTTCGAACTCTCGCCCATGATCAGCGTCTCGACGCCCCGCACGCCCGTCGCCCGGGGGGCAGCGTTGGCGTGGATCGAGATGAAGAGGTCGCCCCCGGCCTTGTTGGCAATATCGGCCCGCGCCTGCAGGTCGGCCGCCAGGTCCGCCCCGAGGGTCTTGTCCGTGGAGCGGGTGTAGACCACCTTCACGCCCGGCATCCCCTCCTCGACGAGCTTCCCGAGCTTGAGCGCCACCTTCAGCGTGAGGTCCTTTTCATAGACCCCGCCGTAGTGCGCGCCGGGGAATTTACCCCCGTGCCCGGCGTCGATGACCACGACTTCGACACCGTGCGCAATATTCCCCGCAAACGCAACGTTCGTAAAAATAGTTGCGGCCGCGAAGGCGAATAGCAGCAAAAGTCGTGTGCGCATATTTAATAGTACCAAGTGTAAGCTTTCTATAAATTTTTACCTATCTTTGTCGGGCCGAAAACGCGGCGGGAAGGGCGCAGAGCCTCGATCCGGGCGTTTTTGCCGACTTGTCGGCAAAGGTACGGAAAATTTTTGGGATTTTGGATAGAATTAGGGTAAAATATCTCTTGTCGGCGACGGTGATTCTGCTGTTTGCCCAGATCGTACTGGGCGGCGGAGCGCCCCGCACGACCCGCAATCCCGCCCCCGGAGACACCGTTCCGGTCCCTTCCCGCGCCGACACGGTACGTCCCGACACGAGCGCCCGTCCGCCTTTCGCCGCCCCCTCGCGCCGCGAGGCCCGGCGGCAGGCGCGCGAAGAGGCCCGGCGGCGCGAAGCCTTCAACGCCCTGTCGCAGGAGGAGAGGGATTCGCTCTTCTCGGCGCAGGTCGACTCGCTCGTGGCGCAGAAGGCCGATTCGCCGGGCGCAGCACGGCCCGACTCGCTCGCCGCCGACACGCTCCGCCGCGATTCGGTGAAGACGCCGCGGCCCGCAGGGGCGTTCCTCGACGACCCGATCACGGGCAAGAACACCGACTCGCTGGTCTACGACGTGCGCAACAAACTGGTCTACATCTACAACCAAGGCGACGTCACCTACCAGAACAGCAACCTCAAGGCCGACTACATGCGCATCGACATGGATTCGAAGATGGTCTACGCCTACGGCAAGCCCGACACGCTCGACGGCAAGGATATTGTCACCAAGCCCGAATTCACCGAGGGATCGGCCACCTACCAGATGGACACGATCACCTACAACCTCGACTCGAAGAAGGCGAAGATCAAGGGCGTGGCCACGCAGCAGGGCGACGGCTGGCTGGTGGGCGGCAGCGTGAAGAAGATGCCCGACAACACGATCAACATCGAGCACGGCAAGTACACCACCTGCGACCATACGGACCACCCCCACTTCTACCTGGCGATGACCAAGGCGAAGGTCATCCCCGGCAAGAAGGTGATCACCGGCCCGGCCTACCTGGTGATGGAGGACGTGCCGATCTACTTCCTCGGCATCCCCGAGGGCTTCTTCCCGATCAACATGGGCCCCAAGTCGGGCCTGCTGATGCCCACCTACGGCGAGGAGTACTCCAAGGGCTTCTTCCTGCGCGACCTGGGCTATTACTTCACGCTGGGCGAATACGCCGACCTGGCGGTGCGCGGCGGCATCTACACGCTCGGGTCATGGGAGGCTTCGGCCGCGTCGCGCTACATCAAGCGCTACAAGTACAGCGGCAGTTTCAACATGCAATATTCGAATGTCAAGACGGGCGAAAAGGGCGAGGACGACTACATCAAGCAGAGCAACTTCCGCATCCAGTGGACCCACTCGCAGGACCCCAAGGCCAACCCGGGTTCGACCTTCTCGGCCTCGGTGAACTTCGCCACGAGCGGCTACAGCCGTTATTCGGCCACGAACCTCAACGACATTCTCTCGACGCAGACCAACTCGACGGTCTCCTACTCGAAGAACTGGGCCGGAACGCCCTTCTCGCTGTCGGCGAACATGGCCATCTCGCAGAACTCGCAGAACAAGACGATCTCCATCACGCTCCCCACGATGGTCTTCAACGTCTCGCGCTTCTACCCCTTCAAGCGCAAGGAGAAGCAGGGCAAGGACCGCTGGTACGAAAAGATCTCGATGCAGTACACGGGCAAGATGACCAACTCGGTGACCACCACCGAATCGGAGGTCTTCTCCAAGGAGACGCTCGAAAACATGAAGAACGGCATCGAGCACTCGATTCCCGTTTCGGCGTCGTTCAACCTGTTCAACTACATCAACCTCTCGCCGTCGGTCAACTACAACGAGAAGTGGTATTTCAAGAAGGTCGAGTTCGAGTGGAACCCCGTCACCAACCAGACCGACACGCTGCCGACCAACTACGGTTTCTACCGCCTCTACAACTACAACTTCAGCGTTTCGGCCTCCACGACGGTCTACGGCATGTACGACTTCACGAAGAAGAGCCGCGACCGCAAGATCCAGGCGATCCGCCACACGCTGACCCCCTCGATCGGCTTCTCCTACGCCCCGGACTTCAGCGACCCCAAATACGGCTATTACAAGACCCGCCAGACCGACTCCACGGGCCGCTTCACGACCTATTCGCCCTATGCGGTCAACGCCTACGGCGTCCCCTCGTCGGGCCGCTCGATGTCGATGAACTTCTCGCTGTCGCAGAACCTCGAAATGAAGGTGCTCTCGAAGCGCGACACCTCGGGCGTGAAGAAGATCAAGCTGATCGACGAACTGCGCATCAGCGGTTCGTACAACTTCCTGGCCGACTCGATGGGGCTCTCGAACATCCCGGTCTCGTTCCGTACGACGCTGTTCAATAATTTCGGCATCAACCTCTCGCTGACGCTCGACCCCTACCGCGTCTCGCCCGAGGGCAAGCGCTACAACAAACTCTTCTTCCCGGGCCGCGTCGTCTCGACGGGCTGGTCGTTCGGCTATACGTTCAAATCGCGCAGCGACCGGAGCGAGACGGCCATCAACGACATCACGTCGATCCCTCCGGAATACCAGAATCCGTTCTACGACCCTTACGGGCAAATGGACCCCGTGTTGCGAAGGCAGTACATGGCGCAAAGCTACTACGACTTCTCGCTGCCGTGGAACTTCGGATTCAACTACGCGGTCAACTACTCGATCTCATACACCAACAACGGCACGACGGGCTACCGGAAGAACGTCACCCAGACAGGGACAGCAGCAGAAGGGCATCCGAGACAGAGGCTGCCCGGAAAAAGACCCAAGC